>Ga0209593_10000011_pt1 | contig 162316 bp, 160 predicted proteins | sample PPLLaktember2015_3_FD_187260 | JGI IMG/M metagenome (GOLD analysis project Ga0209593, IMG submission 187260) | Freshwater sediment microbial communities from Prairie Pothole Lake near Jamestown, North Dakota, USA - PPLs Lake P7 Core (6) Depth... | ecosystem: Environmental > Aquatic >...
CAGCGGCCGTTCGACTTTATTGCAGGATGGCCGGGCAGTACTGGAACAGATGACTCGCGTTCTTCGCCAGGCCAAAAATTTCACTTCCGTTACCTCGCCAACCGACCAGGCCGGCCAGATAACGTTTACTGACGTTGATGGTGTGACTCAACAGTTCCGACGGAACGCATCAACCAGCGAAATTGAATACGGCGAGCCCGGCGATTTAAGCGCATTGGCCGGCTATGTCAGCGGTCTTGTTTTTACCTGCTACGATGCAGACGCCAATAGTTTGGCTGCTCCCGTCAATGCCCGAAAAATCAGAGCCGTACATATTGCCCAGACGCTTACCGACCCCGTCAATTCGCTGAGCTTTACATTATCCGATAGGGTTTTTGTGCAGGAAGATTTCATAACTGAAATAGTGATAAATGAAATTATGTATAACCCGTTAGGCGGCAGCGAGGCGGTTAACGAATGGGTCGAACTTTATAACCTGAGCGATTCCGCTATTGATGTCAACGGCTGGACAATATGGACAGGCACTCAAAATAGTGCCGACCCGTTGATATCGCATCCTCAGTTTGGCGATGGCTCGACAACTATACCGGCAAACGGATATGCCGTAATAACCGCAGATGCTACGGATGTTTACACAGAACTAATAACAAATGGAGGCTTTGAGGCTGCTAACATCAGCGCGTGGATAAGAAATCCCGGCTCAAGCTGGACAAGGACTACGGGAAACGCCCACGGAGGAACCCGTAAATTGGAAAGCACGGTATCCGGCACAACCTCGGTGTATCAGCAAATTACCATTCCTTCAAGTTTTAACAGTTATTTATTTATCTTCTGGGAAAAAACAACAGCCCCAGTCGCGCAGACTCAAATAACCGCAACGATACGCAATACAAGCGATGTGATACTTGCTACCGGCTACAGCGGTCAGATGAATTCCGGCTGGACCTGCCATACGATGAATATTGGTGCATTTGCCGGCCAGACCGTAAGAATATATTTTGCCGCAAACAAAGCAACCGGTTCAGGTTCACTAACGCTCGATGATGTCTCCGCGGCCGCTTCGTATGTAGATATAAATGCAATCAGGCTTGGTGTTGGCGACAATAGGATTGGCAGCGGGCTTGCGAATAATACCGATATAGTGACCGTTGTCAATAACAACAGCACAACAGCTGACAGTGTTACTTATGTCAACACCTGGGGCGGGAACGGCGATGGAACAAGTTTGTCAAGAATCAGCTCAGAGTGGCCTTCAAATGACGCAAGCAACTGGACGAGCGGGCCTATAAATGGAACTCCCGGGGCAGTAAATTGATTAAGAGTAAAAAATGGAAAATAATATTTATACAATAGGTCGTGAAAAAGGATTCATCCTTGTGCTGACGCTATTGGTATCGCTTATAATAGCGACACTGGTTATAGCATTTCTGAGTATGTCGTCAATAGATTTGGACCTGGTTAAAAACCATATGTACAGCTTAAAGGCTTATTATATAGCCGAGGCCGGAGTTGCCGATGCGATAAATCAGATTCGACTTAACGGCCCGCTTGCAGATACTCAATGGCAGGCGTTTTTCCCGCCAAGTTCATCGGATAGATACACCGTTTCCGTATCGCAAAGTTCATCCATTATAAATTCTACGGGCCTTGCTTACGCGGCCAATTTCAGCAGAATTCTGGAGGTAAAAGTGAGCATAAGCGGCAGTTCATCGCCTTATACAGTGTCAATTAACCAATGGAAAGAAGTAGTCCAGTGAATCGAGATAAATATATTTTGGGCATACATATAGATGACGATTTTTTGAATATTGTCCATTTGGAACAAACCGCCCAGTGTCCGCTGGTTCATAGCTGGACTTGTAAGAGTTTAGATGCGGGTGCAGTAAAGAACGGTCTGATTGTTAATACAGAAGCAGCGGCTAAAAAAATCCGCGACTTTATAAAAACGAATCATGTAAACACACATAAAGCAGTTTTGTCTCTGTCATGTTCGACTGTAAGGTTAAAACCTTCTGAATTTGAAGCACAGACAGATGAGCAGCTTCAAAAGCAGGTTGAGGAACAAGTCGGAAAGTACGGTTTGTTTGGAGGCGAGAAAATAGTTTTTGACTATTGCGCATTTGAACAGACGACTCAATCTTCTAATAAGCGGACTGTACTGCAGGCAGTTACAACCAGACAAATAAGCGATGCCTGCCTGACAGTTGCCAAAAAAGCCGGTCTGGAATTAGTGAGAATTGAGCCTGCCGTTCTGCCAATTATGAAACTGATATTTAATAAAGAAGCTGTAAGTTCGAATATTGTTTCTCTGCTATTGGTTCTGGATTCGACTTCGGCTAATTTAAGCGCTTTCAGAAATGGTGTGCCCCAGCTCTGTCAAAACCTGACTATCGGCGTAAAAGATTTATTACAAGTTAATGATGGTTTTACTTGCCTGGCAGACCAGATGAAACATGTTTTGGAATTTGCACGCTTGCTTGCGGACTCACAGCAAATTGTACTGAGGGTTGCAGCCGCCTGCGACAACGAAAAGCTGGAAACGATTACCAACAGATTAAAAGTAAGCTTGAGCGATTTGGAAATTGAAAAGACCGACCTGACACAAATTATAAAAGATTCTATCGTACAGGGCGCCGAGGGGGGTAAGGCGCCCATTCTTGCACTTTCTTCCGCTCTGACGCACTTCGGTGTTACCGCATTTACTGGACAGTTAAACCTTATATCGCGGGAATCGCTTGCAATACTAAGAACCAGGAAGGAAATGTCGCTTACAGCTAAAGCAGTCGCAGCAGCGATTTTGCTGTCCATAGCAGTTTTATTTCCGCTGAAAATGAAAATAAAAAGTGTCGAAGCCTCCTCGGCTGATGTTGAAGTGAAATTAACAGAAACCGCTCTAATGACTGAGAAAGTCACCGAGCTAAAAAAACAGACTGAACAATTTAAGGAAAAACTGTCAGTATACGATGCGGCCGACAAAGGTTTAACCTATATACCATGGACTAAAGTTCTGCAGGCTATAGGCGATGCTGTGCCGGACAAGGTAAGAATAGTTGAAATTTTAACAACCGATAAAGGAGATTTCACACTGATTGGGGAATCGCTGGCTGAAAGGTATGTTTATAAGTTTGTTAAAGCGTTACAGGATGACAAGCTTATCAAAAATGCCAAAGTAGAAGAAATTGAGTATAACGATAACAACGCCGCAAATATAGTTAGTTACAAAATTACCTGCAGTATAAAACTGACGGAAGAGGATTTATGATTTTAGATAGATTAATAAAACTTGATGATCGCAAAAGAGTATCTGCGGCTATTGTGACAGTACTGGTGGCAGCTTGTGTCTGTTATTTTGCGATAACCAGAAATTCTGTAGTGAATTTACAGACGGCCAAGGCAAATTACACTGGTATCCAGACTGTATATGCAATCGCCAAAAATCAACAAGCCGAGCTTCCTGATTTACAAAAGCAGTTCAAGGAAAAAGAAAATCAGATTCAAGACTGTCAGCGGCAGTGTTTCAGCGGCATTGAGGCTATGCAGCTTTTCGAAAATATAAATACTATGGCACTGGCCCACAGCTTAAAACCAATATCCCGGATAATTTCCGAACCGAGAAAATTTGACGATAACGAAATTGATGATGGAAACGCTCCGCGAACGCAATTTCTGAAAACACAGTCGGCAAAGATAAACATCGCCGGTGGTTATTTTAATATTATTGATTTTATAAACAAACTCATCGATCGGCCGCAAAAAGTCAGTATAACAAATTTGTATATAACCCTGCCGGCAGGAGAGGGGTCTGATCCGAAAGCATCATTCGAAATTGTTTTGGTTATAGATTCGTCCAAGGACGTAAAAAAATGAAACATTTACTATTTATCATAATAGTAATACTCGTGTTGTTGGCAACTGCTGCATATTCTGTCGGGCAGAATACGCAAGATAAAAAGAATCCATTCAGGCCGCTGGAAGAAACAGTCATTTCAAACTCTGCAGAAGCTGACAGCAACACTTCCGCGTTTTCCGAACCGGGTGAGATACTGGATACCGAAGTGTTTATCCTGCGATTTGCCAACGCCGAGCAAATGGGAAAAACCTTCGGTAAGCTTGTATCCGGCGATGGAAAAGTAGGTGTAGACAACAGGCTTAACGGCATAGTTATCACAGATACCCCTGCAAGCTTAAAGCGAATTCGCCGTGCAATTGACAAACTCGACATCAGAGCGTCTCAGGTTATGATCGAAGCTTTAATCGTTAATGTAAAATTGACCGACCAGCTGAAATTGGGGGTCGACTGGACAAAACTTGGTACGGCGCAAAATTATCTTAGCCAGGGACTTTCTATAACCAGCAGCACGAATCCATTTGGAAAAGTGACTGTTTCGACAACTTACGATGACTGGAATATACAAGGCCTGATGGATTTTGTTGAGACCAATAAGGACGTCAGGATACTTGCCAACCCGAAAGTGCTCGTATTAAACAACCATACAGCAATGATTAAAACTGTAAAAGAGATTCCATATAAGGAACTTAGTCAAACATCCGGCGGCGGCAATATCGGAACAACAGCTTTTAAAGAGGCCGGAGTCACACTGCAAGTAACGCCTCAAATAACTGATGATGGCTATATTGTTATGACTATTAAGCCGGAACAAAGCGCTCATATAGATACATTCACACTTGCTGATAACAGCGAAGTTCCGGTTATCGAAACGCGAAAGGCCGACACAACCCTGCGTGTTAAGAACGGTCAAACAATCATTATCGGCGGTCTTCGCGAGAGACAGCCCAGCATACAGGAAAGCAAGGTGCCTGTTCTCGGCAACGTTCCGATAGTGGGCGCTCTTTTCAGAAAGGTAAATAACGAGCTGATAGAAAGCGAACTCGGAATTTTTATAACGCCGCATATTTATACCGATGGCAAGTTGTCTGAATATGAAAATAACTTGATTAAAAAAGGCGAAGAAAAAGTCGATCTTTATGAAGCCGGCGATTTATTGAGATGGCACCCGAAATACAAAGAAAATCGTTAATATAGGGAGAATATATTTATGTTATCCAATACGCTTGAAAAGAAAACAAATACCGCCAGGATTATGATAGTTGACGACGAGCCGGATATCATAACTATCATAGGCAAGGTTCTCAGGAAAAACGGCTACGAGGTCACAGCCGCCTTTGATGGTTTGGAATGCCTCAAAAAGCTGGAAAACGAGCTGCCAGACCTTATTCTCCTTGACAATGTTATGCCGAATATGGACGGCAGAACGGTTTTATTAAAACTAAAGGCCTCAAAGAAAACCAGGAATATTCATATAATAATGGTTACCGCTCTTGCTGACCAGGAACATATCACAATTGCACAAAAAGGCGGAGCCGCTGAATATATCGTTAAACCGTTTGATTACACGGTAATGCTTGAAAAAATCGCACAAGTTTTGAAAGCCAAATAGAGATAATGGATAAAAAACGAATATTGATTGTTGATGATTCGCCGGACACGTTAACGCTTACATCGCTTACGTTAAAAAAGTTTGGTTATGATACCCTGACCGCCCGTAATGGAAGAGAAGCATTTGAAATAATTCAAAAAGAAAAACCCGACCTGGTGCTGCTCGATTTAATTATACCGATTGTGTATGGAAATGGGTTATGTAAGCGAATCAAAAGCGACGAAGAACTAAAACACATACCAATCATCTTATTCACCGCTTACAGTGATGTTATAACCATTGAAAAAGCAAAAGAATTCGGGGCCGATGATTATATAGTAAAGCCGTTTACCACAGAAGAGTTGCTTGAAAAAGTTGATAAAGCCCTTGCGGGAAAAGTAATGTCATGAAAAAAATACTTATTGTCGATGATGAGCCTGACATTGTCAGGCTCGTACGGATTGCGATGGAAAAATGCGGCTACAGCATTATAACGGCCGGCAGCGGACAGGAAGCTATCGATTCGGCAAAAGACCATAAACCGGATTTAGTACTTATGGATATCATGCTGAAGGGCAAAATGGATGGAATTGAAGCCGCTAAACAAATACATTACAGCCTCGATATTCCAATCGTATATCTTACCGCCTATTCGGACGACGAAAAACTGGCCAGAGCAAAAGATACCCAGCCTTTTGGCTACGTACTTAAGCCATTTGAGGACAAAGAGTTAAAAACGGCCGTAGAAATAAGTCTTTGCAAGGCCGAAACGGAGCAGCAATTAAAGACATTAACACAAGAGCTGCGGGTCAGCAGGGCAAATTTTGAGGGCATAGTCGGCAAAAGCGGCGATGGCATTATTGTTGTTGGCGAGAACAAGATCGTAAAATTTGTCAATCCGGCGGCGGAAATTATGTTCGGGCTAAAAACCGAGCAGGTCCTGAGCCAAAAGTTCAGTTTTACTGTCGCGGCCGGACATACAATGGATATCGCAATCTTGCGCAGTGACGGCACATACGGAGTAGGACAAATACAAACCGTGGAAACACAATGGGAATCCAAACCTGCGCATCTTGTGTCCATTCGGGACGTTACATCCCGCAAGAAAGCTGAGGAAGAGTGGGCAAAGACGTTTGACGCCATTTCAGATTTAATCTTTATACAGAACAAATATTTTATCATCACCAAAGTCAATAAAGCCTTTGCCGATGCGATTAAAATGAAACCTGCCAGTATTGTGGGCAAAAAATGTCATGAAGTGCTTTTCAAAAGAAATGTGCCCTGCGCGAATTGCATCTATAAAAAACCGTCAGAGTATAAGGGGCCGCATATATTGGAACCAGAGGATACGGGCCTCGGCATTCCGCTGCTCGTAAATATTTCGCCGGTTTTAGATAATGAGGGAAATATTACAGAAGCGATTCATGTCGCCAAGGATATTACTGAAATAAAAGAGACGGAAAATAAGTTAAAAAAACAGATGCACGAGCTCGAAGTGTTCCATAAGGCCGAAGTCGGGCGGGAGCTTGAGATGACAGAGCTTAAAAAGCACATCGCCGAGCTTGAAGCGGAATTAGTTAAAAAATAAAAGGCAGTAATTTCCAATAAATTTTGGGGGCGTTAAAAATGGGGGCAAAAATAACATCGGGTAAAAGACCGACATCAGCGGTTGAAAAAATCGCAAATGATACCAGCCAATACGCCGGAGATATCACCGAGCATAATGAGATAGAAGCGGGTCTGGAAAAGATTCGAAAAGAACTGGAGATTATTAAACAATCCGCAGATGAAGCCAATGAATTCGCCCAGAGCGTTATCAACACTGTGCGTGAACCTTTAATTTCTTTGGATCAGGATCTAAGAGTAGTCACTGTCAGCCGTTCCTTTTATGAATTCTTCAAGGTAAAGCCTGAAGATACCGTGGGACAGCTTATTTATGACCTTGGCAATAAACAGTGGGATATTCCCAAACTGCGTGAACTGCTGGAAACCATCCTTCCCCAAAAGACAACCTTTGATAACTATGAGGTTGAACATAATTTTCCTGATATCGGCAAAAAAATAATGCTCCTGAATGCCCGGCAAATTGAACGGGTGGCTGGAAAGGAGCGGATAATATTTCTGGCCATCGAGGACATCACCGATCGCAAGAAATTGGAAGAAGCCAATAATAAAATGTCTGCAATTGTGGAATCTGCTGATGACGCAATAATAAGTAAGGACTTAGAAGGTGTCATTTTAAGCTGGAATAGAGGGGCAGAAGTTATATATGGGTATAATGCCGGGGAGGTTATAGGCAAGTCAATATCTTTATTAATGCCGCCCGGTCACGTTGATGATTACAAGAAATTATTAACAAATAGATTGAGTGGAGAGCTTATTGAGGGTTATGAAACTAAACGCAGGAGAAAAGACGGTCAAATAATATATGTTTCGCTGACAATTTCTCCGATTAAGAACATATCAGGAGAAATTATTGGTGATTCCATAATTGCCCGCGATATCACAGAGCGTAAGGAGATAGAAGCCGGCCTTGAAAAGACCCGAAAAGAACTGGCGGTTATTAAACGATCCGCAGATGAAATCAGTGAATTCGCCGAGAACGTCATCAATACCGTGCGCGAACCTTTAATCGCTCTGGACCAGGATTTAAGGGTAGTCAAAGTCAGCCATTCCTTCTACGAATTCTTCAAGGTAAAACCTGAAGATACTGTAGGGCAGCTTATTTATGACCTTGGCAATAAACAGTGGGATATTCCCAAACTGCGGGAATTGCTCGAAACCATCCTTCCACAAAAAGCAACCTTTGATAACTATGAGGTTGAACACAATTTTGCCACCATTGGCAGACGCGTAATGCTTTTGAATGCCCGGCAAATTGAACGAGGAGCTGGAAAGGAGCGGATAATACTTCTGGCCATTGAGGATATCACTGAGCGTAAACAGGTGGAGGAGAAGATAAAAAGACTGAACGCGGATTTCGAAGAGCGCGTCAGCCAGTACACAGCGGAGCTATCGGCATCTGTCAAGGAACTGGAGGCCTTTAGCTACTCAGTCTCGCACGATTTAAAGGCCCCTCTCAGAGCGATGGCGGGGTTCTCGAATATTCTCTCCGAAGACTATGCTCCAAAACTCGATGATAATGGCAGGAGGCTGATTGGCGTTATAAACGACAACGCGAGAATTATGGAACAGCTTATTGACGATCTTCTCAAGTTAGCTTACATGGCAAGACAGACGATAGACGTCGTCGATATTGACGTGACGACGCTCGTGCAGTCCGTATGTCACGAGTTAAGAGAAGAGCTCTTTCGTGATAGGACTATAGAAGTGTCCGTAAAACCGCTGCCGGCTGTGCGTGCCGACTATACGCTTGCCAAGCAGATATTTACAAATCTTATTTCAAATGCCATGAAATTTACCGCTCATAAAGACAAGGCCGTGATCGAAATCGGGGGTTACGATAAGGACGGGGAGCGCATCTATTACGTCAAGGATAACGGCGCGGGATTCGATATGAAGTACGAGGATAAGCTTTTCGGGGTATTCCAGCGGCTTCACGGGCAGGACGAATTTAGCGGCACCGGGATAGGTCTTGCGATAGTCCGTAACGCTGTTCGGCGCCACGGAGGCAAGGTGTGGGCAGAGGCAGAGGTTGGACAAGGGGCAACATTTTATTTTACATTAACCAAAGGAGAACAAAATGAACAAATATGAACAGATCGAAATACTTTTGGTCGAGAACAATCCGAATGACGTCGAGCTTACGCTTCGGGCGTTCAAGAAAAGCAATCTCGACAATAAGGTTTATGTGGTCACCGACGGAGTTCAGGCGCTCGATTTTATATTTTGCACCGGAGCCTATGCCGACAGGAACATTAAAAGTCCGCCCAAGGTCATTCTTCTCGACCTGAAACTGCCTAAGGTGGATGGCAAAGAGGTGCTGAGGCGTATCAAGTTGGATGAGAGGACTAAGGTCATACCCGTCGTGATCATGACATCTTCTCAGGAAGAAAGCGATGTAGTCGAAAGTTATCATCTCGGAGCGAACAGCTATATCGTCAAGCCGATCGATTTTGAAAAGTTCGGCCATATGATCGCGGGGCTCGGCATGTACTGGGTTTTCATCAATAAGCCGCCTATCGTTTAAAAGAAAGAGGGATTTTATGGGTAAAGAGATGCGTATCCTGATCGTGGAAGATTCTGCCGTCGACGCGGAGCTTATTGCCAGAGAACTCGTCAAAGAAGGTCTCGCCAATACATCGAAGTTGGTGCAGTCTAAGGATAAGTTTCTCAAAGCACTTGGGGAATTTGCACCTGACGTCATCCTCTGCGACTATAAGATGCCGAGTTTCAGTGCTCCGGAGGCACTGGAGATCGTAAAGAAAAGCTATCCCCAAACACCTCTTATCGTCGTTTCAGGCACAATCGGCGAGGACGTGGCCATTGATGCAATTAAGCTCGGCGCGGTCGACTATATCATGAAGGACAGGCTTGGCAGATTGGTCCCGGCCGTCAGACGTGCGATAGAAGAGGCGAGGATGGCCTCCGACCGCAAGCAGGCAGAGATAAACGTACAGAAACAGAAAGACAGAGCGCAAAAATATCTCGATGTGGCCGGAGTTATGCTGCTCGTTATCGACCAGAATGGAAATGTCAGCCTGATTAACAAAAAGGGCTGTGAGATACTTGGATACGCCGAGAATGAGATTATCGGCAAAAACTGGTTTGATAATTTTATACCGGAAAGAATCAGGGAGCAGGTAAAAGCGGTTGACAAAAAAATTCATGCCGGCCAGGCCGAGGAACTTGAATACTATGAAAATCCCGTCCTGACTAAAAGCGGCCAGGAAAGGCTTATTGCCTGGCATAACACTATACTTTGTGACGAAGATAGAAAGACCATCTGGTCGCTATGTTCCGGCGATGATATCACGGAACGCAAAAAAACCGAGGAAAAGCTTAAAGAGACCATGAAGATAAAGTCTGAATTTACTTCTGTGGTTTCACACGAGCTGCGGACACCTTTGACAGCCATAAAAGAAGGTATTGCTCTTGTTTTGGATGGATTAACCGGCGATATTAATGAAGAACAGAAAGAACTGCTGGGCATTGCGAAAAATAATGTCGACAGGCTTGCCCGGCTTATCAACGGCGTTCTTGACTTTCAGAACCTCGATGCCGGCAGAACGAAATTTAATTTCCAGCCGGCCGGCATAAACGACGTTGCCACAGAAGTTTATAAAGGAATGTCCCTGGTGGCAAAAAACGCAGGATTGGAACTTTCGCTTGAACTCGATGACAGCCTTGCCAAAGTAAGGTTTGATATTGACAAAATTACGCAGGTCCTTACTAACCTCGTTTCCAACGCCGTAAAATTTACCGCAAAAGGAAATATTACGATTAAAACGGGCCGAACCGGCAGTGAGATTATTGTTTCTGTTTCCGATACAGGCTGCGGCATCAAAAAAGAGGACATTCCGAAAGTCTTTAACAAATTTGAGCAATTGGGCCACGGCGGCGAAAGAAAAACCGGCGGAACAGGTCTCGGCCTGGCTATCTCAAAGGAAATTATAGAATATCACGGCGGTAATATAAATGTCGAATCGACTTATGGCAAAGGCTCTAAATTTACGTTTACTCTGCCTAAAAGGCGACAAAAGAAAAATATTGAAAACAGACTCAAGCAGGGAATTAAGGGCGTATAGCAATGCCTAACAAAAAAAAAGAAGGTCTTGATTCCATACGAGTCAACTAATTGAATTTTTCTGTACGATTAAGCCAACATTTTTCCTTTTGCCAGTTGCATTGAATCTTTAAAAGTTTGCATAGGAGTTTTTCCAAAACAATACTTGCCGCTATGCACTCGCTGTTCATTATACTCTTTGACCCAGGTATCCAAATCGGCCTGTAACTCGTCAAGAGTATTATATGATTGTTTCTGGAACATAATTCTATAAAACTCATCAAGTACGGTTTTATGGAATCTTTCACAAATGCCGTTGCTTTGCGGACTGCGGGCTTTTGTCTCGCTGTGGCCAATTTCTTCCAATATTAGATAAAGCTGATATTCGTGGTCTTCACGTTGCCCACAATACTCTGTACCGCGATCTGTCAAAACACACAGCAGTTTAATGCCATGTTCATCGAAGAAAGGCACAACTCTGTCATTCAATATATCTGCTGCGACAAGTGCATTTTTTCGGTCATAGAGCTTTGCGAAGGCTACTTTCGAATAGGTATCAATGAACGTCTGCTGATAGATATGTCCGATACCTTTAAGGGTTCCGATATAAAACGTGTCCTGTGAGCCGAGATAGCCCGGATGCTCGGTTTCTATTTCGCCATGTTCCTGTCCATCAGTATCATATAGTTCTTCGCAGCAATAAAAGCTGTCTCTTGAATAGCCCAGGATTTTACAAGCCTGTGAGACGTTTCCGAGTTGCTGTGCCAGTTGCAGCAAGCCGACCTTGTTATTGATGATTTTTTGTTCAGTAATCATGCCTGACACTCCCTTATTATCACGGCATTTTTATCCTGTCCGATAAACGTTTATCAGTTTGCCGTTTATTTCGGTTCGCCAATCAGGCCGAGCTCTGCCATTACCTTTTTCCCGTCCGACAAATCGCCGATAACTCTTCTGTGAGGCTCAGGCGAAATTTTTACCAGTGTCGGAGTAACTGGAATCTTATCCGTTATCGCCACATTAGGGTTCTTTAAAACGTCAACAACCTCCAGTGTACAAAAATCTTTCGGTTCCTTTTCGAGGATGGCGTTGAGGTTCCTTATCGCCGTTCGGGAATTAGGCGTCTCGCCCATAACATACAGTTTCAGAATATTCGACATTTTTCCTCTTCCATCTTTCAAACTAAAATAACCTTTACCGTAACAATATCCGTTGTGGGAGAAAATTCCACCAGCCGCCCCTGTGAGCCTCCCATCTGCTCGTCGGCTATTTTTATTCTTTCCTCCATCTTTTGGTGGACTTCCGCCATATCAACTTTTACCATTACTTCGCTATCGGCCAGCTTTAATAAGACCCTCGAGGTGTTGACGGCGGCCGGATGGTTTATTCCCTCTAATTTGTTTTCCATAATAACATCCATTACTGACTTACAATTCATTACGTTTATTTAATCCCCAATTTACACCATTTATACCTCGGCGACGACAAACTGACGTTTTGTCAGCATTAAATTAGATACATCCAGAATCATAATTTATTTTCTCTTACTGATTTATTTAACGGCTTTATGACTATCTCCTGTATTGAACCATTTCTTCAGCCTTTGAAAGTTCGTCTGAAACTTCAACGTGTTTCGGTTTCGTCTTTTCGTCTTTTTCAGCATAGCGGCTTTGCCGGTAAAACTCCGTCAGTATTTGCATAAACGTTGAACCATCGGCGGTAGAAATCTTTCCCATATCCAACCCCTTTCGCATATTTTTGTTTCATTGCGATTATCCGTCTTGCCCAAACACACAGTTTTTATTTGCATCACAAAAAGCATAGAAACGCTGAATTTGCCGCCCTGCAGCCAATTGTCAAAAGGCCGGAAGCTGTCTGATTACAGACTTTCGCCCTTCATGAAGAGGAGATTAAAGGTGCAATAGGTATGTTTCCGGGACTACTCCCCCGGATATTTGTGATAATCGGTACCCTTAATCGAACATTTGGTTGGCGTGGGCAAATAATCATTTTTATACTCGACTCAATTTCTTGTCTTTTTTGTCTCTATTTATCTTTATCGGATTTTGTCAGGGATAAAATGATTTTTTTTGTTGCTATACCAAAATTTTTCAGGTCTAATCCTCTCTAATTACCCTGTTTAATTAGTCTTTCTATGGGTAAGCGACCGGTATTTGTAGCTATTTCTCTTAAAAACCTTAATTTTTTCAGGAAAGTTGCGATAATTATCCAGTGTCAGCAAAATCGTAATTTCACTCTGGCGCCGAGGGCGTTACAGAGCGTTTAATCAACTTTGGGTCTTTGTTATAAATAGAATGAAAAAACGGAGCGCCACATCTTGTCTCGTTCTGTGGTACCCATTGGCGTGGGAGTCTTTGAGCGAGAAACTAGTTTGGCGCTCCTTTTATTTTTGCCATCCTCTTTTCGCAGAATTCTTCCTTAAAAAAATCGGAGTATTTCTTGCGTTTTAAAAAAACCGTGGATTCCTTTTTGCAAATACTTCTCTAAAAATCCCCAATGCAACCCCATTTCTGTGTTATGGAGCCGCCCCCCTAAAAACACAGTTATACAGCAATTCAGTGTATCTTATGCCTTAATTATTATCGGTCATATAAAATTTGACAGCAGTTTTATCCTAAATTAGAGCAGGAAAATCCTTGAGGCGGCAAGACAAATGCTCCGAGTCCGATATTACCTGAAAGAAAATGCCGGATAAGATGAGCTTGAAAATACAATATTGTTATTAAATGCAACTGGTCAGAATTCAACCGAGGTCAATCCCTCGCGAATGGCGTATTTTGTCAGTTGAGCAACATTGTTAATGTGGAGTTTTGCCATTACCTGACGCCTGTTCGCATCAGCAGTCTTGGGGCTTATGTTCAGATTTAAGGCAATTTGTTTTGTCGTTAGACCTTCTGCTACAAGCTGAATAATTTCCCGCTCCCGCGTTGTCAGGCAGTTCAAAATGGATTTATCAGGTAACGGCTGCTCATTGATATAATCCTCTATAATAACATCGGTTATTTTGGGGCTTAGATAATAGCCGTTTTTACGTATAGTATCTATCGCCTTAAGCACTTCATCAAAGAGATAAGACTTCAGGATATATCCCAAAGCCCCTGCTTTGAGCATCTCTATAACAAAGTGTTTTTCTGAATGCATGGACAGGGCAATGATTTTTATTGCGGGATTTTGTTTGAGAATAAGGTGGGCAGCCTCAATTCCATTAAGGTCCGGCATGGATATGTCCATTATTATCAAATCTGGTAACAATTCCTTTGCAAGTTTAATTGCTGTCCGCCCATCCCCGGCCTCCCCGACCACCTTCATATCCGGATGCTCCTCAATCATACGTTTCAGTCCTTGCCGCACAATTCCGTGGTCATCTGCGATTACTATATTCAAAGTGATCTCCCTTCCTATAAATAAACCGATTCTTCCGGCTTCAACGGCAGGGTCATTGAAACTTTAGTGCCGCCTCCGACATTAGACTCAATCTGGATATTTCCTCCCAAATATTCCAATTGCTCACGAATACTGAAAAGGCCGAAACCTTCAGTTCTGGTCGGCAGCATCGCAATCCTGCCGGTATCGAATCCTATACCATCATCCTCAACGCAGACATTGATTTGGTCGGCGGATTTGTGAATAATAACCTTTACCTGATGCGCGCGGGCATGCTTGATGATGTTCAAAAGCAGTTCACGGATATTGCGGTACAGACACCCACAAATAGTTTCCGCCAGTTCTTTGTTTTTTAAATTACTGTTTAATTCAAACCTGATACCGTGTTTTCCCTGAATCTCCTCAGTGAGATATTTCTCAACGGCGGCCGTCAAACCAAGCTCATTTAGAACAGGATTGCCGAGTTCAAACGTCAACAAACGTATATCTTCCATAATTTTATTCATTTCTACACATACACTGTTCAGCGAGTCCAGTGTCTGGGCGTCAGAAACAGACTTAATGGAACGTTGTAAATTGGCCTTGGATAAAGCCAATCTCTGGCAAACGTTGTCGTGCAGTCCTGAGGCGATTTTTTGTTTTTCGTGTTCTTTGCTTAACGACAACCTGGAAGCCAGAGACTTGAGCTGCTTTTGGTAGTTCTTAATTTCTTGCTCCGTCTTTTTACGCTCGGCGATATCCTGCACGACTTCAATAAAGCCTTTTGGTCTATGTTCGGCATCGAACAGCGGAAAAGCATGGATTTGCACCGGGAAATGGCGGCCATCATCACGGACTCCCTCCGTATCCACAACGTGCGATTTGCCGTCAATCATAGCGAGTCTGCCCGGACAATGCCCGCAAACAGCATGACGCTTTTCAAACGCTCTGAAACATTCTACGCCTATAAGCTCTCTGGGAGCCTTATTAAACCATCTACTCATCATAGTATTGACCATTACTATTCGATAGTCGGCATCTATCAGGTTAATACCCATATCGATATTTTCCACCAGAGACTGATATAAATCATTAGCAGCCCTTACCTCGTCCTCTACCTTTTTGACGTGAGCGGAGATGTCGGTTACCGCTATTCGCAGATGATTAAAGCTGCCGTCGGGAGCCTGACAGGGAACACTTATCAGTTGCGCATCAAACTGGTTTCCATCCTTTCTCACAAGTTTTAATTCGCAGGTTTGCCGACTATTGGTATCAAAGATTTTTTTACGGTGTAAATAGAACACATCCTGATAATCGGGAACGATGTATTGAGTAAATCTTTGCCGTTTCAGACCGCTTCTTTCGGCACGCAGCATCTCGGCAGCCGTAAGATTAATCTCCTCGATAAGGTTCTTTTGATTAAGCGTAAAATAGCCGACAGGAGCGAAATCGAACAGGCTGAAATACTTATTGCGCGAATCCTCAAGTTCCGTCTGCGTTCTGCGAAGCTCCTCATTTTGCATTTTCATCTCAATTTGATGAATCCGCAATTCCTGAATCAGTCGAGAGGTATTTTTAACAGACAGCCCCGATAATTTGACGATTTTTCCCCCGCTCTTTTTCTCCGCTTGCTTGCGAAGTTGCTTGATATTTTTTTCTTTTTCTGCCGCTTCATCCATTGTTACGGCCCTATACCGAATCATTTAACTTTTTTGTTAGGGATTACCAGGCTCTGTGTTTCCATCCCACGACAATATTAATCTGATCGGACTTCCTTTTTGCAGACATAACCACCTCTTCACCTCAAAAACTCAACCATACTATGCCTCTCTGCATAGAACCACATTCCCAAATATTATCAAAAATATACATAAATTATAGGTCTTTGGTTTGCAATTGTACATACCTTTTAAAAAATAATTAACATTTAGAGCTATATAGTATATTCAGGGTCTTGTTTCCCCTTCAAATTGGATTAAATAGTTAATAAATGTAAGCTCAAAATTAGCCGATAAGACTCTTGGCGACTGTTCAAAGACAAAACGCCATAAGGATTTCGTTGTGAAATCCTTAAATCACGGAACGGTTGCAGAGATAATTATCAGCGCGTAGAAGCATCGATAATATCAACCCTTTTCGTGGTTCCTATTGGCATAAGCGTTTTTGAACAAGTCATACCCTGCAATTTTTTTGTTTTTAAAGGGTTTATTTCATCAGGTTGAGTTGGACAGAAACGCGGGAATGAAATTCAAAAAAAAGAATATTGAATGAATACGAAAAAACAAATTCTGATAGTTGAAGATGAGCCGGATATTGTCAAACTTATCAGGATTGCCCTTGAGAAATGCGGTTACGACACTATAACAGCCCCTGATGGACAGGGAGCGATTGATTTAGTGCGAAGCAAAAAACCTGATTTAATACTTATGGATATCGCGATAAAGGGCCAGATAGACGGTATTGAGACTGCCAAGCAAATACATTACAGCTGTGATATTCCGGTTGTATATCTTACCGCTTATGCGGACGATGAAAGACTCGTCAGGATAAAAGAGACTCAGCCTTACGGTTATATACTTAAGCCGTTCGAAGACAGGGAATTAAAAACCGCTATAGAAATCTGTCTCTGCAAAGCTGAGACGGATCTCCAATTAAAGGTATTAACGGAGGAACTGCGGGTCAGCAGGGCAAACTTCCAGGATATAATCGATAAAATCGCTGATGGCATTATTATAGTTGACGGAAACAGAATCGTAAGATTTGTCAACCCTGCAGCAGAGGTTATGTTCGGATTCAGGATAGAACAGGTCATAGGCAAAGAATTCAGTTTTCCTGTTACAGTCGGAGAAGTAATGAATGTCAAGATTGTTCACAACGGTGGCAAATACGGCATAGGCCAGATGCACACGGTGGAAACGCATTGGGAATCCATGCCTGCATATCTGGTATCGATTCGTAACATCACCGAACATATAAAAGCGGAAGAGAGGGCTGGAAAGAAATTGCATAACGTAGTTGCTTAGAAAAGCAAAAGCAGAAATGCCTGTACGGTAAAAGTGGATAATTAAATATATAGAAAACAAAGAATGAATAAGAAAAAAATACTCATAGTTGACGATGAAATGGACTTGCGAATGATACTCGAAAAGAGATTTGCAGCGGAGGGATATTCTGTCACTACCGCATACAACGGCGGCAACGCTCTGGCTGTGGCAAAATCACAGCCGCCGGATATTGTTGTGCTTGATGAGATTCTGGGGGATATGGCTGGAAAAGATGTTGCTGCGAAATTGAGAGAAAACCCCCAGACCAAAGATGTGCCTATCATCTTTTTGAGTGCCCTGTATTCAGAAGAGCAGGCGATAGAACAAACAGGCGTTTTTGACAATAGTATTGCATTCGTAAAACCATTTGACACAAATGAACTGCTGGCAACAATTGCAAAACTCCTTAATAAAAAAGCAGAAATATCTGTACGGTAAAAGTGGATAATTAAATATAGGGGAAACAAAAAATGGATAAGAAAAAAATACTTATTGTTGACGACGAGAAAGATATTCTCCTGACGCTTGGGAAAAGACTAACGGCGGCGGGGTATTTAGTTCTTACTGCCGATAACGGATTAGACGCTTTGGCTCTTGCGAAATCTAAGCATCCAGACCTTATCATACTTGATATTATAATGCCGACAATGGAGGGCAGTGAAGTCGCCGCAAAATTGAAAGAAAATCCGCTGACCAAAAATATTCCTATAATATTCTTAACAGCTATTCTTTCTAAAGAGGAAGAACTCAATAAGAAACATATGATTGCCGACCATATCATTTTCGCAAAACCTTTTGACACGGAGGAACTGTTATCGCAGATAAAAGAATTTATGCTTAATGCGATAGCCCCGTAATTGTATCTTTCCGTATTATGCAGGCAGAAAATGCAAATTTATGGCGTGCCAGGACAATTAAAATATAAGTCCTCAATTACTAAACGCTTCTATTCAAGACTCGCAAGCACTGAAATCAACTCTTTTTCAATTCCAGCACTTACAAAATAGCGGGGGCAGGATTCGAACCTGCGACCTCCGGGTTATGAGCCCGACGAGCTACCAGACTGCTCTACCCCGCGATCAATATTAACTTATAAAACTTACCAGACTGCAAAAGATAAATCAATCACAGTTTGGTACGAATTTTCTTGGCAAGTTCTTCAGCTTTGCCTTGCGGATATTTAAACGCCGGCCAATGACTGAAAACACCATCGCCGGTTTTTCTCGGTATTATATGAAAATGCAGATGCTCAACAAGCTGCCCAGCTGCCCTGCCGTTATTGCACAAAACATTATAACCGTCCGCTGCCATAGCGCCAAAAACTGCTCCGGCAACTTTTGGCAAAACCGATACAATTGAAGCCAAAACTTCCGGCGGACATTCGTGCACTTTCGTATAATGCAGCTTAGGTACTACGAGAGTATGGCCATCGCTGATAGGGCCTATATCGAGAAACGCAATGACTTTTTCATCCTCGTAAATTTTCACAGAAGGTATTTGGCCGGCAGCAATTTTGCAGAATATACAATTATCAGCCAATTATCAGCCTCCTGAACCTGATTTAATTTGTTTTTCTACTCTTCCGCTTGCTGCTTTTTGTCTGCTTTCTTCTTGGAAGCTTTCTTTTTACCGCCCTTTTGCGGTGTTTCAGCCTGCTTTTCCTGACCTACCAGCTGCAGAAGAACAAGTGGGCTGTTATCGCCTAAACGGGTCTTTGCCAGTTTAATAATTCTTGTATAGCCGCCGGCTCTATCAAGGTATCTGGGGCCGATTTCGCTGAATAACTTTCCGATAACAGTGCCCTTTTTCGTTACCTCGCCGTCAACCTCTTCGACAATAGCACGATTGCCGAGCATTGATATAGCACGGCGTCTCGATGTCAGGTCGCCTTTCTTGGCAAGGGTTATAAGCTTTTCAGCAAAACTCTTGACATGCTTTGCCTTAGGCAACGTTGTACTTATAGTTTCATGCTCAAAAAGCGAAGCGGCAAGATTTCTGCGCAACGCCACTCTGTGTGCACTTGTTCGATTAAGCTGTCCGCCTGCAATTCTATGACGCATATCTGTTCATACCTCACAAAAATCAATTAATTTTGATCAATACCTGTCATTCCAAGCGACAGCCCAATATCCGCGAGTTTGCGGATGATTTCACGAAGGCTTGTTTTGCCAAAGCTGCGGAGCTTAAGCAAATCCGCTTCAGTCATTTTAACCAATTGTCCTACCGTCTCAATATGACTTGCCTCAAGACAGTTACTCGCACGAACGCTCAAGTCAAGCTCCTGTATAGGCATTTTCAGTTTTTCGGTAAGCTGTCCGTCAACCTGTTTTTCTTCTTCCACTTCGCTGCTCTGCGCCTCTTCTACTGTTGCGGTGCCTAATTCAAAATACTGCACAAACGGATTAACATGCTTGCGAAGTATTTTGCCGGCCTCGACAAGAGCCATCTCAGGCGTAATCGAACCATCGGTCCATATTTCAATAATCAGCCGGTCATAGTTGGTCTTTTGTCCTACGCGGGTATCTTCGGTTTTATATCGTACCCGGACAACAGGCGAATAAACTGCATCAATTTCAATTCTGCCGGCCTCCTGCTCGAATCTGTCCATCTCAGCAAGTCTTTCGGAGGCAGGTGAATAACCACGGCCGGTCTCTACCATCATTTCCATCGAGAATTTTACATTCTCTGTCAATGTCACAAGTGTATGGTCCTTGTTGATTATTTCAACAGCAGGGTCGCATTGAATCTGTCCTGCAGTTATAATACCCGTTTTTTCGGCAACCAGTTTGACGGTCTTTGGTTCGGGGCTGGTTTTTCTGATAATAATATTCTTAATATTAAGGACGATTTCAGTTACATCTTCCTTAACACCGCGCAGCGAAGCAAACTCGTGATCTGCGCCTGCTATCTTTATACTGGTTACAGCCGCTCCTTCGAGCGAAGACAGCAAAACCCGCCTCAGACTGTTGCCAATCGTCGTGCCAAATCCGTGTTCAAAAGGTTCGATTCGGAACAATCCGTAATTATCGGTTGAAATCTGCCTGTCCATTTCAACGCGTGTCGGAAGTTCCATTCCTCTCCAGGTTATTCTCATTTTTTGGCCTCCATTAAAATTGGCAGATGTTCTCAGCGTTTTTGACAGGGGCCTGTGCTTTTAAAAAACGCTATCTGTAACCTGCCCGGTTATTCTTTCATTAAAAAATATTCAGTTTTAGTAAAATAAAATTATTTCGAACAGAACTCCACGACGAGCTGCTCTTCTATCGGCAGCTGTACATCCTGCCTTGAGGGCAGCGCGACAATCGTGGCCGAAGGTTCTTTGAGGTTAAGCTGCAGCCAACTCTGTGCAGAGTAGTTCGGATTTGTGTCTAATTGTGCTCTTATTCTCTTTTTACTTTTTTCGCCGGCCTTAATAGTTATCTTGTCGCCTATACTCACGGTAAAATCGGCAATATCAACCTTTTTTCCGCTGACATAGATATGCCCATGAGCAATTAACTGTCTTGCGGCCTTTCTCGAAGGCGCAAAATTCAGTTTATAAACAACATTATCAAGCCGTCTCTCAAGCATACCAAGCAGAACCTCGCCGGTATTACCTATGGTGCGCTCAGCTTTATGAATATACCGTATAAACTGACTTTCGCCGAGTCCGTAATAACGTTTAACTTTCTGCTTCTCGCGAAGACGAATACCATAATCACTGCCTCTGCCGCGGCGCCAGCCGTGCATACCTGGTGCGACATTCCGCTGACGCTTTTCAATGGGGCATTTGCCTGTCTCGCAGCGAATGCCTTTAAGCATCAGTTTCATACCTTCCCGGCGGCACAATTTACAGGATGAATCAAGATAACGACCCATATTTTTATATGCTCCAAAATTTATTCAATATTAAACTCTTCTTCTTTTCGGCGGACGACAACCGTTATGAGGGATAGGAGTAACATCTTCTATTGACGATATCCTCAAACCTGCCGCCTGCAGTGCCGATATCGCCGACTCCCGGCCGGAACCGGGTCCCTTCACTCTTACTTCAACCTCACGAACTCCGGACCGCTTGGCCGCATTCGCGCACTTCTCTGCCGCTCTTTGAGCCGCAAAAGGCGTGCTCTTGCGCGAACCTTTGAAGCCTACCGTACCCGCCGAATCCCGGCAGATAGTATCACCATCGGTATCGGTTATTGTTATCATCGTGTTATTAAAGGTCGATTTAATATGAACAATCGCCTTCGACACATTTTTTCTTATTTTTCCCTTAGCCATTTAATATAAATACCTCAAATATTATGAACGTATTTCTTTTACGCCTTTCTTGCCGGCAACTGTCTTTCTCTTGCCTTTTCTTGTACGGGCATTACTCTGGGTCTGCTGGCCTCTGACCGGCAGTCCTTTACGATGCCTCATGCCGCGGTAGCAACCGATATCCTTGAGCCGGGCAATGTCCTGAGCTACTTGTCTTCTGAGCTGGCCTTCAACCGTATAATCACGGTCAATTATCTGCGCGATTTTGCTCACTTCATCTTCGGTAAGCTTGTTCGCAGGAACATCCGGCTTTACGCCGATTTCATTAAGTATCTTTACTGCAATATACTTGCCAATACCATGAATATAGGTCAGCGCTATCGCTATCGCTTTATTATTCGGTATATCAACACCAACTATACGAGGCATATTAACTCTCCGAAAAAAATCAGCCTTGTCTTTGTTTATGGCGAGGGTCTGCAGGACAGATTACCCGCACAACGCCCTTGCGACGAATTACTTTACAATTCTCGCATATTCGTTTTACAGAAGTTCTTACTTTCATAATTCACCTTGCTCTGCTAATGCCGCAGAATTATCCTTCCTTTAGTCAAATCATAAGGCGACATTTCAATCGTAACCGTGTCGCCTGCAAGTATTCTTATAAAATGCATTCTCATTTTGCCGGAAACATGCGCCATAATCGCATGTCCGTTCTGCAGTTCTACCCTGAACATTGCATTCGGCAGGGCCTCAAGTATTTTGCCCTCAACTATTATCGCATCCTTTTTTGGCATATAACCACAAGTGCTGTTTATTTTGCTGTCAGCACCTCACAGCCGTTTTTTGTTATAGCAATCGTGTGCTCAAAATGAGCCGACGGTTTACTGTCTCGCGTAACAACTGTCCAGCCGTCCTTCAAGGTTACCACCTGCCTTGTGCCCATATTAACCATAGGCTCGACAGCCAGAATCATTCCTTCCTGCAGGATAATGTCATGATTCAAAAGGTCCCGGCTCACAAAATTAGGAACTTTCGGCTCTTCATGCATTTGGGTTCCTATTCCATGGCCGACAAAATCCGTAACCACCGCAAAACCCGCTGATTCTGCGTCACTCTGCATAAGTTTCGCAATTCGGCTCCATTTTTCGCCGGGCTTGCTATATTCAATCGCTGTATTAAGCATTCCAAGTGTAATATCCATAAGCCGCTGCTTCTGCCGGTCAATCGTGCCTATCGCTATCGTGATAGCGGCATCGCCGCAATAACCTGACATTTTGGCGCCGAAATCAACGCTAAGAATATCACCTTCACGCAGTTTTACTTTGTCCGACGGTATCCCATGCACCACCTGTTCATTTATTGAAGTACACACTGCAGCCGGAAAAGGCTCGTAACCGTAAGGGTTTTGCACGCCCTTAAAAAGAGCCTCGGCACCGGCATCTTTTGTCATATCTTCAGCTATACGATTCAATTCAGCAGTGCTCATTCCTGCAACCGCGGACTGCTTTAATTTTAAAAGAACATCGGCGACAACCTCGCCGGCTTTTTTCATAAGCTCAATTTCTCTGCGACTTCGTAAAGTAATCGCCATTTTACTAATTATTTTGCCTTTAGACCGTCGAGTTTGGCAGTTATCAAAGCTGCAACTTCATCAACAGATTTTTCGGCATCAATATCCAAAATTTTACGGCCATTATCGGCATAATAGCCCACCACCGCAGCCGTTTGCTGGTGATAGGTTTGCAGTCTTTGTTTCACAACTTGCGGTTTATCGTCTGTTCGCTGAACAAGTTTACTGCCGCATTTGTCACAAACGCCTTCAGCCTTGGGCTTTAAAGTATCTATATGATAAATAGCATTACAAGCAGGACAACTTCGCCTGCCGGTTAATCGTCTTTCAAGAATGCCATCATCTATAACAAGGTCGACAATAGCGTCTATTTTCTTTTCTTTTCGCGACAGTTCTTTATCAAGCTCGCCGGCCTGCACAACTGTGCGTGGGAAACCATCCAGAACACAATTTCCCTTGGCTGACTCTATCGCGCCAACCATCATTTCTATTATCAACTGGTCGGGCACAAGTTTGCCCGAATCCATATATTCTGCCGCTTTTTTGCCCAGTTCAGTTTCTTTAGTACGATGATTTCTTAAAATATCACCGCTGGACAAATGAACCAGCTTATATTTTTCCACTATCCGCTTACACTGCGTGCCTTTTCCGGCTCCCGGCGGACCGAGCAGTACGATTACCATCCGCGAGCTCCCTTTATTCTGCCGCCCGAACTGAATCCTTCATAGTTACGCATTATCAGGTTGGCTTCTATTCTTTGTACTACATCCAGCGATACACTTACAACAATCAATAGTCCTGTACCGCCAAAGAATGACGCCACCTGCCAGTCGATATCCAGTCCCGGCATTTGGGCAATTACAGTCGGCACAACTGCTATAATCGCCAGAAAAGCCGCTCCGTAAAATGTAATTCTCGCCATCACTGTTTCGAGATACTCGGCTGTCCTGTGTCCGGGACGAAGACCGGGTATAAAACTTCCGGAGTTACGAAGGTTTTTGGCCATCTCTTTAGGCTGAAACTGTACCGTTGTCCAGAAATACGAAAACAGAATTATGAGAATAATATACAAAACATTATATACATACGCTCCGGCTTGAAGCGACATAGCAATATTTCCCAGAACCACCGAATTAGCGAACCTTGGGATGCTCAAAAGCTGACCAAAAATTATCGGCGGAAACTGCATCAAACTCGAAGCGAAAATAATCGGCATAACGCCGCCGTGATTTATTCTCAGCGGCAGATAATGCCTTTGTCCGCCATACATCTTCATACCGCGCATCTGCTTGGCCTGCTGTACCGGTATTCGTCTTTGTCCCTGTGTTATCAGTATCGCTCCTGCAACAACAAACACAAAAGCTATTATCAAAAACAGTATTTTGCCGGGTCCATACGTTCCCGCTACTGAGCCGGCGCCTACGGTAAGTGAGGAATGCTGCCAAACTGTTAGCATTGTGCCGGGCATTCTGGATATAATACCTGCCATAATCAAAAGGCTTATGCCGTTTCCAATACCATATTCATCAATCTGTTCTCCAAGCCACATAAGAAATATCGTTCCGGCAGTCATTCCAACAACTCCCAGAATAACCGATATTCCCGCAAGCTCGGGATATGCGTAAGGCCGCATCAATTTCACAAACATCATCGACTGAACCAGGCATATCGGCACCGTCAGATACCGCGTATACTCCTGAATTTTTTTATATCCCGTCTGCCCTTCTTCCTTAAGCTTTTTAAGAGAAGGCATTACTTCGCCCAGCAGCATCAGGATAATTGAAGCGGTAATATACGGCATAATACCCAGTCCGAACAGACTGCTTTTTCTCCATTCACCACCGCTGAGCATCTGCAGATGTTCCATCGCCCTGCCGATAGGGCTGTCCTGGTCCTGCCGTTGAGCGGCGCCTGTCATTCGCTGCACGTCTATGCCCGGTACTGAAATATGAAACCCAACGCGGTAAATTATCAGCAGTGCTATTGTAAACAGCACCTTGTTCCGCAAATCAGGAATCTTAAATATACTTGCAGCTGCACTAAACATTTGTCTTCCTTGTCAATTTATTATGCCACAATTTTGGCTTCTCCGCCGCAACTCAATATTTTTTCGTGAGCGGCTTTGCTGTACTTATGAGCGCTTACCTGCAATTTCTTGGTAAGCTCGCCGTCTCCGAGGACTTTAATTTTGCTTCTGATACTGTTAATAAGTCCTGCATTGAAAAGAGTTTTGATATCTATCACAGCACCATTATCAAATCTATCGAGCTGCGATACATTTATTATTTCATATCTGCAGGCAAAATCATAATTGCTGAAACCGCGTTTCGGAAGCCGCCTGAACAGAGGCATTGAGCCGCCTTCATAGCCGAGCTTGCCGCCGGCACCTGCCCTGCTTAGACTTCCCTTATGGCCTCTGCCGCTGGTCTTACCGTGACCTGAGCCGATGCCTCGCGCAATTCTTTTACGTTTTTTGTGACCGCCTGTTATTGAAGTTATTTCATGACTTAGCATAACTTCATCACCACCTTTTCACCGGTTCTACAGCCACTCCGCGAAGCAGTCCTATCGACTGCGGGTCGCGAAGTTTTAATAAACCGTTCATTGTCGCTTTAACAACATTCTTTGTAGTCGTACTGCCGTAAACTTTCGTCAGCACATCGTGAACGCCGACAAGTTCCAGCACCGCTCTTGCACCGGAGCCGGCAATAACTCCTGTTCCCGGGCTCGCGGGTATCAATGTTATCTTTGTTGCGCCGAACTTGCCCATACTCTGATGCGGTATGGTCTGACCGTTCAGCAAAACCCTATACATATTCTTGCGTGCGTCCTTTACTGCTTTGTTAACGGCCATAGGCACTTCTTTCGCCTTGCCGTATCCGATTCCGACTTTTCCGGCACGGTCGCCGACAGCCACCATAGCTGCAAAGCTGAATCGTCTGCCGCCCTTAACAACCTTGGCGCAACGAAAGACCTTTATCACCGTCTCTTCAAGAGCACCGTCCTGACCGCTTATTATTCTTGTTTCTTCTGCCAATTCGATATCTCCAATTTATGCCTGCTAAAAAACAAGCCCTGCTTCTCTGGCCGCTTCGGCAAGCGCCTTTACTCTGCCATGATAACGATACCGATTTCTATCAAATTTTACGCACTTGATTCCAACTTGAATTGCCTGCTTTGCAATTTCAGTACCGACAATTTTTGCCGCTGCGATGTTGCCGGTCTTTTTCAGGCTGTCCTGAATCGAGCCGCTTCTTGTGCCCGCAGAAGCAAGTGTAACTGCCGCTACGTCATCTATAATCTGTGCATAAATATGCCGATTTGAGCGAAAGATACTCAAACGAGGTCTGTCCTGCGTCCCGAGTACTTTCTTATGAACCCGAAGTTTTCTTCTAATTCTTGCCTTTTTTATTCTGTCAATCTGCATAAACCATTCTCTAAAAAATCAAAATCGGCCCACCTGCGGCGGGTAAACTTACGCTGTTGCGCCGCTGGCAAAAGCCTTACCGGCCTTCCTGCGTACATGCTCGCCGCCATAACGTATTCCTTTACCCTGATAAGGTTCGGGAGGCCGTACTTTTCTGACCTCGGCCGCAAACTGTCCAAGTTCCTGTTTGTCATAGCCGGTAATTGTAAACTTCGCCGGCGTATCGTTACCCTTTGTCGCAGGTATTTCTATCACTACCTTGACGCTCTTGGGTATTTTTACCTCGGCAGGATTAGCAAAACCAACCGTCAAAATCAGTTTGCCGCCCTGTTCTTTTACGTTATAGCCGGTCCCGTAAATTTCCATTTTCTTTTCGAATCCCTTGCTGACACCCGCTACCATATTATTCAGCAGCGCCCTGGTCGTACCATACATCGCTCTTTCCAGTCGACTGTCAGGCTTGGAATTTTCCACTATAATTTTTTTACCGCTGTCATCGAGTTTCACATTGATTGCCAGATTACGCTTCAGCTCAAGACTGCCCTTTGGGCCGCTGACCTTAACAGCCTGTCCGGCAAATTCAATCTTTACTCCAGACGGTATAATAACTGGTTTTTTGCCTATTCTGCTCATTAATTCACCGTACAAAGTATTTCGCCGCTAACGTTTTCCTTGCGGCATTGTCCATCAGTCATAATTCCCTTGTTTGTCGATATAATCGCTACGCCCATACCGTTCATAACACAGGGCAGTTTGTCCACAGGACTATAAATTCTTCTGCCGGACTTGCTTACCCTTTTGATTTCAGTTATTGCAGGAGTTCCATCTATCGCGTATTTAAGCTCTACCCGCAAAAAACCCTGTTTACAGGCATCGTCGATCTTGTCAAAACTGATTATGTAACCTTCCTGCTGTAATACCTTGGCAATACCCTGACATATCTTCGATGCCTTAATTATTACCTGGCTCTGGCCTGTTTTTACGGCATTTCTGATTCTCGTAAGCATGTCCGCTATCGGATCACTGTGCATTTGATTAATCCTGTATCAAACCTGAATTTAGTTTATTGTACATTTCCACTCGCCTACCAGCTTGCCTTTTTAAGACCTGGTATCTTGCCTTCACTGGCAAGCTTTCTGAGACATAACCTGCAAATTTTGAACTTTTTATAAACTGCTCTGGCCCTGCCGCATAGTTGGCAACGGGTATAAACCCTCGTGCTAAACTTCGGCTTTTTATTACATTTATTTACAAGAGCTTTTGTCGTCATTAACTACTCCCTGAATGGCATACCAAACAGTTTTAGCATTTCTTTTGCTTCATCAGCCGTTTCAGCTGTCGTTACAAACGTTATATGCATTCCCTGAACATTTTCCATTTTCGCTGCGTCAATCTCCGGAAAAACAGTCTGTTCGCTCATACCCATCGAATAATTGCCGCGCTCGTCAAAGCTTTTCGGATTAAGTCCGCGAAAGTCTTTTACTCTCGGTATCGCAAGGTTTATCAGCCTGTCCATAAATTCATACATCCGCATACCGCGAAGCGTAACCTTCAGCCCGGTCTGTTCGCCTTCTCTTACCTTAAAATTCGAAACGCTCTTTTTGGCCTTGCAGATAAGCGGTTTTTGGCCCGCAATCAGCGTCAAATCCTGCAAAGCGCTTTCAAGAAATTTCTTATCCTGCGTCGCTTTGCCCACGCCCATCGCAATAACAACTTTTTTCATTCTCGGCACAGCCATGGGGCTTTTATAACTGTATTTTTCCTGCAATGTCGGAACTATTTTCGATTTATATAAATCTCTTAACCTTGCCATATATCAAACTTTCTAATTTGGCGGACTACTGTCCGGTCAAGCCTTTCTTAAAATTCCAATTTCAGCGCCATCGGCCGCAATTCTTTTTTTGACGCCCTTGTTATCAGTTTTAAACCTTACTCTTGTACCTTCCGAAGTCTTCGGATTCAGCGGAAGAACATTACTCATATGCACAGACTGCTCTATCTGGATTCTGCCTCCCTGCGGATATTTCCGGGAAGGTTTCACATGTTTGTACCGCCTGTTAATACCTTCAATGATGACCCTGTCTTTCGAAACTATAACTCTCATAACTTTGCCGGTTGACCCTTTGTGAGCCCCGGCTATGACTTCAACCATATCGCCTTTTTTAATATGTCTTGCCATTTAGACGACCTCGCTTGCCAGAGAAACAATCTTCATAAAATTCTTTTCTCTCAATTCTCTTGCGACGGCCCCGAATATTCTTGTGCCTATCGGATTGCCTTCGGCATCTATTATCACTGCAGCGTTGCTGTCGAACCTTACATAACTGCCGTCAGGTCTTCGGATAGGCCTTTTCGTGCGAATCACCACGCATCTGTAAACTTTTTTCCTGTCAAGCTGACAGGTCGGCAGCAGCTTTTTCAAAGCTACGCAAATAATATCTCCTACAGCCGCGGTACAGCGCCTGTATTTGCCAAGATGCGCAGCGCTGCGGCCGGGTACCATTATACACTGAGCTCGCTTGGCGCCGGAATTATCGGCAATATCAATCATTGTTCTCTGTTGAATCAACGCTCTATCCTTTAATACCAAAAAACTTAAATTTTCTCTTGTGCCTTTTGCACTATCTGCACCAGGCGCCAACTCTTGGTCTTACTCATCGGCCTGCATTCGGTTACCTCAACAGTATCACCTACTTTGGCCTGGTTCTTTTCGTCATGAACGCCCAGCTTGGTACTTCTTCTGATAAATTTCCCGTAAACAGGATGTTTTATCCTGTATTTCAGCTCAATTCTGATACTTTTATCGCCGCTGCGGCTGACAACTACTCCGCGAACTGTTCTTCTTTGTTTTCTTTGTCCTTCCATCTATATCAGCCCTTCACTTTTTCCGCCTGTGGCGTACGGCTTTGATTGATAATTGTTTTAAACCTGGCGATATCCCGCCTCGTATTCCGCAGCAGCTGCGAATTCTCGAGCTTTTCAGTTTCTGCCCTGGTGCGGAGATTAAACAGCTCTTTCTCGAGCTTTTCCAGCTCCATCTGTCTTTCGTCCGGTCTCATTTCACGTATTTCTGACGCCTTCATCATTACACCTTAAACCTAATGCCTTCTGGCAATTAATCTGCACTTGATCGGCATTTTGTGTGCAACCCTTGCCATAGCACGTCTTGCGACATCTTCGCCGATACCGCCGATTTCAAACATTACCGTACCCGGCTTAACGCAGGCAACCCACTGTTCAACTTCCGCTTTGCCTTTTCCCATTCTTGTTTCCAGCGGCTTTTTGCTTATGGATTTGCTCGGAAATATTCTGATATAAACTTTGCCGGACCTGTGCAGATAATGCGTCGCGGCTACTCTGCCGGCCTCTATCTGCTTTGCGGTTATCCAGCTTATTTCCAAAGCCTGCAATCCGTACTCGCCGAAAGCCACATAATTTTGTCTTGTCGCGTTGCCTTTCATTCGGCCTCGCTGGCTTTTACGATATTTAACTCTTTTTGGCATAAGTGCCATAATTATTTCCTTACTCTACTTTTCCCTGTGATTCAGTTTTTTTCTCAGGCGCCGCTGCTGATTTAGCTGCCGGAGTATGGGCCGGACTCGATTCAGACGTCTCGCCGACTGAAGCTTCGGCAGACCTCGGCCCCCTTCTCATTGACCGCGGCCGGTGAAGTGTCTTTTTAATGTTTGGGTCCGGCTCTATCTGGCTGCCGTATTTGCCCTTATAAATCCATACCTTAATTCCGATTATTCCGTATGTCGTTCCCGCATCGATAGAGGCATAATCAACGTCGGCATCTATCGTATGCAGCGGAAGACTGCCTTCCATTTGAGTTTCCTTGCGAGCCATTTCGGCACCGCCAAGTCTTCCGGAGCAGATGATTTTTACGCCTTTAGCGCCGGCCTGCATCGCCAGTACACATTGCTGTTTCATCGCTTTACGGAAAGCAACTCTTTTCTTTATCTGTTCAGCTACCGCTTCGCCAGCCAGTCTTGCATCGAGTGCCGGCTCTTTTATCTCTATGACATTGACCGTTACCTGCCTGCTAATCAGCGATTCCAGGTCCTGTCTGAGCTTGTCAACTTCAGCTCCGCGGGGACCTATCACCATTCCGGGGCGAGCCGTATGAAGCGTAACTTTCACTTCATTTCTGGTCCTTGCTACCTCAACTTTCGATACCGCTGCAAAAGGCGGCTGTTTATTGAACTTCTTGTCAATATATTTGCGAATCCGCTGATCTTCGACAAGCATCTGACCATAGGTGGCCTTAGGCGCAAACCAGGTGCTCTGCCACGGCAGCCTTATGCCGGTCCTAAAACCTATTGGTTGTACCTTTTGACCCATATTCACCTTTCGTATTTCGTTTATCGGTTGCGATGCTCGTATCGTCAATCGTTCTACGTTAAACGTAACCGTACGAGCTTCGCAACCGCAACCGTTTAACGAATTTATTATATTTCAGTCACAGTAACATGTATGTGACTGGCCATTTTCCTGATTCGATGCGCCTTGCCTCTGTCTTTGGCTATCCATCTTTTGGTGCCGACTCTCAAGCCTGCCCCGTCAACGCGGGCCTGGCATACATACAGATTCTCGACATCCGCTGAATCTTCGTCAGCGCTGGCTACTGCGCTTTTCAGCGCTTTTTCAATCATCGATGCCGCCCGTTTATGAGTAAACTTCAGCAGGTCTATCGCCTCCTGGGCGCCTCTGCCTGATATCAACTGCGTCACAAGTCCCGCTTTCCTCGGCGAGGTAGGCGCATATCTTACGGCTGAATGCCATTCAGATATCTTCACCACTTCGACGCCTAGCGCCCCTGCCATCGCCTCAACATCCGCTTTTCTCGGAATAGGCCTAAGCAGCCCTTTACGCCAGTTTCTCAAAGCGCTTATCGCCTGTTCTTTATCCAGCCCAGGCCGCACCATCTTCTCGGCAATTTCTATTACGCTTATGCCTGTCGATTTAATCAAGTTATCGAGCTTTTTTGCGCTTAACATTTTTTCACCTTATTCCGAAGTAGCGGCAGCAGCAGCCTCAGCGGCACTCTTAACACCGGAATGCCCTCTGAATACACGGGTCATTGAAAATTCGCCCAGCTTATGTCCTACCATTTCTTCGGTAATAAACACTTTGTTGAATACCTTGCCGTTATGAACCATGAAGGTATAACCAACAAATTCCGGAACGATTGTGCTTCGCCGCGACCAGGTTTTAATAGGGTCTTTAATTCCCATTTGACTCTGTCTTAAAACCTTCTGCACAAGCTTCGGTTCTACATACGGTCCTTTTTTAAGTGATCGTCCCATTATTGCCTCAAATCACTGCCATTCTTTTACAACATTAATTGTTCGCCGCGATTAGTTTTTCGTCTGCGTATAATTTTCTTACCGCTCGACTTTCGCGGATTTCTGGTCTTGCCGCCCTTGGCAAGAACGCCTGTCGGCGAGCACGGATGTCTTCCGCCGTTGCTTCTGCCTTCGCCGCCGCCCATCGGATGAGCGACAGGGTTTTGTGCTTTTCCGCGTACATGCGGCCGTCTGCCATAATGACGCCATCTGCCGGCCTTGCCGATACTGATATTCTGATAATCAGGATTGCTCAGCGTGCCGATTGTCGCTCGGCATTCAACCCGCAGCATTCTCATTTCGCCGCTGGGCAGAATTACAGTGGCCCAATCGCCTTCCCGGGCCATAAGCCTGGCCGAAAGTCCGGCGCCTCTTACGAGTTTGCCGCCCTGGCCGGCTGTCATTTCTATATTATGAATTTCAACTCCGACCGGTATCGTCGCCATAGGCATTGCGTTGCCGACCTGCGGCTCTACCTGCTGGCCGCTTTCTATCTTCTGACCGACTGCCAACCCCTGCGGAGCAAGAATATATCGTTTTTCACCGTCGTCGTATTTAACAAGAGAAATAAAGCAATTTCTGTTCGGATCGTATTCTACCGTTTCCACTGTCGCGGTTATATTGTCTTTGTTGCGCTTGAAATCGATAATCCGGTATATACTTCTTGCGCCGCCGCCGCGAAACCGACAGGTTGTTTCCCCGGAGTGGTTTCTGCCGCCGGTCTTCTTTATCCTTACGCACAGACTCTTCTGCGGATGCTCGGCTGTCAGCTCGGCGTAATCGTTCACCGACTGGTTTCGTCGTCCGTTTGATGTAGGTCTATATATTCTTATTCCCATAATTACCTGCCTGTCCTGAGCCCCGGCGAAGGGCCTGATTCTATCAGAACAAATCTATATGAAACTGTTCATCCAGCACAACAATCGCTTTTTTCCAGTCAGCCGTCTGACCGATAAATCTTCCTTTGCGCCGTTTCTTGCCTTTGCGATTGGCTGTGCGGACATCTTTTACTTTCACGTTATATAACCGTTCTATTGCGCCTTTTATCTGGGCCTTGTTGGCATCCTTGTTCACTTCGAAAGCGTACGCATTTTTCACATTCGCGAAATGCGTGCTCTGCTCAGTTATCAACGGTTTTACTACTATTTTATAGTCGTCCATTTTAATATCCGCTAAAAGCTTTCCCGATTTATCAGGACTCTTTCTTATCTTTTTCAATCAATTCAAGAAATGCTTCTTTTGTAAACAGCATTTTCTGATTACTGCATATATCGCCGGCGTTAAGGTCTGCTACTTTCATAACTGCGATTCCCGGCACGTTCCTTGCCGACTTATAAATATTTTCATCCGGCTGGCTGATTGTCACCAGGCAGCTTCTGTCAATTTTCAGATTTCCCAGTACCTTCACAAAATCCTTCGTCTTCGGCTGTTCGAATTTAAGCTCATCGACAACAACAATGCCTCCAACCTGGAGCTTGGAGAGTATCGCTGAATTCTTTGCCAGTTTCTTCTGTTTCTTCGGCATATCTTTCCCGAAATCCCTGGCAACCTTGGCGAATGCCACACCGCCGCCTCTGCGGATATTGGTTCTCACCGTGCCCATACGGGCGTTGCCGGTGCCTTTTTGGCGATAAATTTTTCTTGTCGAGCCTTTAACCATACCTCTGCTTTTTGTCGCAGCGGTTCCAACTCGTTTATTGGCATGATACATCACAATCGCCTGTTTGAGCAGTGCGTATCTGACGCGTCCGCCAAAAATCGCTTCATCGACCTGAAGGTTTTCAATCTCCTGGCCTTTTCTATTATGTACTGGAACGGTAATCATATATTCAGCTTAAAAAACCTTATTTCTTGCCTTTGCTCTGTTTTACAACTACATATCCGCCGCAAGGTCCCGGTACGGAACCTTTGACAACCATTATATTTTTTTCAACATCCACACTTACCAGTGCGTAATTTTTGCCTGTTACTTGAACATCGCCCATATGCCCACCCATTCGTTTTCCCTTTGCCGGCTTTCCGCCCCAGCCTCTGTTGGCTGCATGACTGGCGATGGAGCCCGGTGCACGGTGTTTTCTTTCCGTACCGTGACTTGCCGGAAAACCGCCAAAGCCGTGCCGTTTCATAACGCCTGCAAATCCTTTGCCTTTGCTTGTGCCGGTAACATCGACAAATTTTACATCTGCAAATGCCTCGACCGTCACCGTATCGCCGATGTTATATGGAGATTTCGTTTCGCCGAGCCTCGACTCTCTGACAAATCTTTTCGGAACCGCATTGGCTTTTTTCGCATGACCTGCCGCGGCTTTTATAATCCGGCTGGCCTTGACATCGTCAAACCCAAGCTGCACCGCGTTATATCCGTCAGTCTCTACTGTCTTTACCTGCATAACCGTGCAGGGCCCTGCCTGTATTACGGTCACAGGCAGTATTTTGCCGGTCTCGTCATAAACCTGTGTTATTCCAATTTTTTTACCAACAAGCATCATAGTTAAAAAACCTTTTGGCTGCTGCCTAAAAAGAAAAACGTAAAGTACACTCTGCACTTTACGTTTTTTCTATTATCTATTTATGCCTTAATCTTCACAAACACACCAGCCGGCACTACAAGACGATTCAAAGCCTCTACTGTCCTTGCGTTGGCTTCGTAGATGTCTATCAGCCGCTTATGTGTGCGCATCTCAAACTGTTCTCGGCTTTTCTTGTCGACGTGCGGACTTCTCAAAACAGTGTATCTTTCTATCCGTGTCGGAAGCGGAACAGGACCGCTAACCCTTGCGTTTGTCCTGCGGGCCTGCTCAACTATTTCTCGAGCAGACGTATCAAGAGCTCGCGGGTCGTACGCTTCCATTCTTATCCGTATTCTTTCTGTCTCAACTGCCATATCAGCTCTCTAAAGAAAAGCTAAAACAACACTAACTTACAATCACTACAAAACTTATCGCCGCTGGCCTTGCCAGAAGCGAAAACATAGAAGAATAATCTTAAAAAATCTAAAAATCAACACTAATAATACTGAAAACGCACATTTTTTCCATAAAATACACTTTTTCAGCCAAAAGCATCTGAAAAGAAGACAAACAAGGTCGTCTGCTATTTTTTGCGACTAAACCGCTATATAGCCATTCAATCGTCAGTAGTTTCACTTCTGATATGTTTATCAGCCCAACTCGGAACGCCCCGCACCTACTTGCACTATATCACATTTGGCAAAAAAACACTCGAATCACAGTTATATCTGCCATTTTCGAGTTATGCGCCACAATGCAAATAGGTGCGGGGCTCGCTACGGCTGCGGAAACAAAGCTTATACCAGATAGATTTAATCAGGTCAATAGCCTGTTAATATTTTTTCTGAAATTTGTTCAGGAACTTTTTCGTATGTCAAAGGCTCCATTACGAAGCTGCCTCGTCCGCTGGTTATACCCCTCAATTCGCTCGAATAGCCGAACATTTCAGCCAGCGGAACTTTCGCGTCAATAGTCCTCATTTTCCCATGAATACGCGAATCAGTTATCATACCGCGTTTACTTATTATATTACCCTGAACTGGGCCATAATCGGAATCAGGTATAATTACCTCCAGTTTCATAATCGGCTCCAGCAGGACACTTCCAGCATTTTTTAGGCCCTCACGAACTGCAATTACAGCCGCCTGTTCAAAAGCAAGCTCAGAAGAATCGACTGTATGAAACGAACCGTCTATTAACGTAACTCTAACTCCGACAACAGGATAGCCCGCCAGCTCTCCGCTGGTACAGGCTTCTTTTACGCCGTTTTCAACGGCTGGGATATATTCTCTTGGAATTGAGCCACCGATTATCTTATTTACGAATTCAATCTTCTTTTGGTAATTGCCGGTCTCATCAAATAGCGGCTCCATAGTAATAATTACATCGCCATATTGACCATGTCCGCCGGTCTGACGAATAAATTTGCCCCGCTGCTCGACTTTCTGCGTTATGGCTTCTCTGTAAGCTACTTTAGGTTTACCTACTTTAACATTTATCTTCATATCCCTTACAAGCCGATGCTGCAGTATTTCAAGATGCAATTCGCCCATACCGCTGATGATAGTCTGGCCGGTCTCAGCGTCATACTTCGTCTGAAAAGTAGGGTCTTCTTTTCTGAGCGCCGCCAATCCGTTGGCCAATTTGTCCCTGTCGGCAGCGCCGTTAGGCTCTATCGACATACTTATTACAGCCTCGGGAAACTTTATATTCTCAAGCACTACAGGATTTTTGGTATCGCAGACTGTATCGCCTGTAAGTGTATCCCTAAGTCCGATGCAGGCGATGATATCGCCGGCCCTGACCGATTCGACAATTTCCCTGTCGTTGGCGTGCATTTTAAACAGCCGGGTTATATTTTCTTTACAGTTACGGTTTGGATTGAGAACCCTTGTTCCGTTCTTAAGCGTACCCTGATAAATCCTGAGAAAATAAAGGTCGCCGTGTTTATCGTTTATTATTTTAAAAGCCAGTGCTGCAAAACTTTTGTGCCAGTCGCATTTGAGTTTTATCTTGTGTTCGGTATCGCCCGGCTTGTGGCCGATAACTTCAGGCCTGTCCAGCGGCGAAGGAAAATATCTTCCGACGCCGTCAAGAAGTCTTTGTACCCCGATATATCTCAGGGCAGAGCCGACGAAAACGGGATTAAGCTTTCCGGCGAGCGTACCTTTTCTTACTGCCTTGTGAATCAATATCTCGTCGATTGGTTCATTGTGTACATATTTTTCCATAAGCTGTTCGTCAAACTCGGCCAGTGCTTCGAGCATATCGTGCCGCCATTTTTCAACGGCATCTTTCAATTCATCGGGTATTTGGCGCTCTTCGAAGCTTGCGCCGAGCTTTTCGGTTTTGTAATAAATAGCTTTCATACCGATAAGGTCTATCAAACCTTCGAAAGTTGTATCTGCGCCGATAGGAATCTGCAGACAAACCGGATGTGCGATAAGTTTCTCTTTGATACTATTAACCGACATTTCAAAGTCCGCGCCGGTTTTATCCATTTTATTGATGAAGCAGATAGCGGGCAGATTATATTTTTGGCCCTGCCGCCAGACTGTTTCGCTCTGCGCCTGAACGCCTTCGGAAGCGTCGAATACGGCAATAGCCCCGTCGAGCACGCGGAGCGAACGCTCGACTTCAGCGGTGAAATCGACGTGGCCGGGCGTATCGATGAGATTAAAAGTCCATTCTTTCCACGGACAGGTGGTAGCCGCCGATGTTATAGTGATGCCGCGCTCCTGTTCTTCGGCCAGGTAATCCATAACGGCAGTACCATCGTGGACTTCGCCCATTTTATATGTTTTGCCGGTATAGAAGAGAACGCGTTCAGTTAGAGTTGTCTTACCGGCGTCAATGTGCGCCATAATACCGATGTTGCGAAGTTTTTTTAATGATTCGGGCATATATTTTTTGCTCCGGCAAAAAATGGAGCAGGTGAACAGGCGAACAGGTGAGCAGGAGATACGATACTGATTTAAGCCGATACCTAACAATAAGGTCACGGCAACATCAGGTTTACCTGCGGTCTACTGTCAACTGTTCAACTGTCATTTTTTCGATAAAATCCGATTTTAAAATTTTCTGTATGTAAAAATGCCACGGTTAAATTCGAAAACTCAACCGTGGCATTTATATTTTCGTTACTACCAGGCGAAGTGAGCAAAGGCCTTGTTGGCTTCTGCCATCTTGTGAATATTTTCGCGGGTGGTCATTGCGCCGCCCTGCTTGTTGTAGGCGTCGATGATTTCAGAAGCAAGCCTCTCACACATAGCCTTTCCCTTTTTGCCTCGTGAAGCGGCCAGTATCCACCTGAACGCAAGCGACTGCTGCCTTCTCGGATTAACAGGCATTGGTACCTGATAGCTTGCACCGCCGACTCGTTTCGAACGGACTTCCAGATGCGGTTTTACATTATTTATAGCCGTCTCAAATACTTCTATTGGAGCGACTTCTTTCACTCTTTTGGTAATTATATCCATCGCATCGTAAAAAATCTGGGTGGCAACGGATTTTTTGCCTTGCCACATCATCGAGTTGATGAATTTCTGAGCCAGTTTGCTGCTGTATTTCGAGTCCGGCTTTAAATATTTCCCGGAAGCTGTAAACTTTTTTGCCATTTTTCTACCTTTTTATTTTTAATCTTTTAACTTTTCTTTGCGCCGTATTTACTTCTGCTGCGTTTACGGTTCGCAACACCTGCCGCATCGAGAGTCCCGCGGACTATATGATATCTGACGCCGGGCAAATCCCTGACTCTGCCGCCCCTGATAAGAACGGTACTGTGCTCCTGAAGGTTATGGTCGACGCCGGGAATATACGCCGTTACTTCTTTGCCGTTGGTCAGCCTGACTCGCGCTATTTTACGAAGTGCAGAGTTAGGCTTCTTGGGCGTTTGCGTTCTTACTATCAGGCAAACTCCGCGCTTTTGCGGCATACCTGATATATCAGATACACGCTTTTTGCCTTTTTTACCTCTTCCACTTTTTACCAATTGATTTATCGTCGGCATTTTTACTCCAAATAAAACTTTAAAAATATTTTATACACTACTCCAGACCCAAAGCTGCCCTTGCAGCGGCCTCGGCCTGTGCTTCCACATCATGGCTTTCCTTAAGTTCCGCAAGCTCCTTCGGCAGCGGAGCCTTGGCAAGGTGTTTGACTCTCATTTCAAGATGCGGCTTAAATGCTGTACCTGCTGGTATCAGATGCCCTAATATTACGTTTTCTTTCAAACCGATCAATTCATCTACTTTACCCCCCAGGGCCGCTTCAGTCAAGACTTTCGTAGTCTCCTGGAAACTGGCCGCTGATATAAAGCTTTCTGACTGCAGGGCTGCCTTGGTTATACCCATAAGCAGTGTTTTCGCTGTTGCAGGACGCGGTTTTTTGCCCTTAGCGGAAGAGCCGCCGAGTTTTTCAACCTTCTCGTTGGCCTGTTCAATTTCCGCTTTGGTATAAACCTGACCTACTACAAGGTCTGTCTCGCCAGCATCGGAAATCTTCAGACCTTGTGCCAGTTCTTCATTCGACTTACGGAATGTGTGTTTAGGCACAATATCGCCAGGCAGGAAATTACTATCGCCGACAGAATCAATCTCAACTTTTTGAAGCATCTGTGAGACAATTACCTCGATATGCTTGTCGTTGATTCCTACATTCTGAGAACGATAGACATTCTGAACTTCGGCCAGTAAATATCTTTGCAGGGCCTCTTCACCCTTGATTCTCAGAATATCATGCGGAACAAGTGGACCATCGGTCAGCGGATCGCCGGCCTCAACAATGTCGCCGGTGTGAACATTTAAGTGTCTATCACGCGGAACGTGGTGCTCTTTTTCCATCTTTTCACTGCGGATAATGATGGTCATTTTTCCACGGCGCTTGTCGCTTTTAAGTTCGACACGCCCGCTGATTTCCGCCATCGCGGCTGGTTCTTTCGGTTTGCGGGCCTCGAAAATTTCAGTTACACGAGGCAGACCGCCGGTAATATCCTGCGTACCGGCCTGGCCGCGGGGCTGTCGAGCGAGAAGCTGACCAGCCTGAACTTTCTGACCTTCGAGAACTTCAATTCTCGCCTTTGCAGGCAGGTAGTGAACGTCGAGTATCTTTCCGCCGTCGTCTTCTATAATAACCTGCGGATGTTTATCGCCTTTATGCTCTATAACTACAGGTTTGCCTTTCAGGCCCTTGCGTTCTTCCTCAACCTGCATCGTTTCGCCTTCGACGACATCGACAAAGCGGATTATACCGCCGATTTCCGCTAAGATAGGCACTCTGTGTGGGTCCCAACTGAATAATCGAGCCCTCGCTTTGACATGTTCTCCGTCTTTCACAAGAATTATAGCGCCATAAGGCACTTTGAACTTGTCATATTCCCTGCCCTTGCCATCAACCAGCGCCATTTCGCCGTTTCGTTTAAGAGCGATTAGCTGTTCTGTGCCGTCTTCCTGTTTTACTGGCACCACATTCAAATCGCGATACTGCACAATACCGTCTCTCGGAGACTTCTGGTCGTTTTCAAGAATCGCTCGAGACGCGATACCGCCGGTATGGAACGTACGCATCGTAAGCTGTGTACCGGGTTCGCCGATTGACTGCGCTCCGATAATTCCTACTGCCATACCTTCTTCTACGAGCCTGCTTGTGCTCATATCCCAGCCGTAGCACTTGGCGCAAATGCCCAGTGCGCTGTCGCAGGTCAGTGAACTTCTGACGCGTATTGATTCAAGGCCAAGCGATTCAATTTTTTCAGCCGCCTCGAGTGTTATCACTTCATTCTCACGAACAATCATTTCATCGGTTATTGGGTTGCGGATATTATCTCGCGCCGTCCTGCCGATAATCAGCTCACGCAGCGGAACTTCTACCTGTTCGCCTTTATACAGTGTGCTTTTTGTTATACCTTGAAGCGTGCCGCAGTCAATCTCGTTGACAATCACGTTCTGCGCGACATCAGCAAGTTTCCTTGTCAGGTAACCGGAATCTGCCGTCTTTAACGCCGTATCGGCAAGACCTTTTCGTGCTCCGTGTGTCGAGCTGAAATATTCCAGAACGTTCAGCCCTTCGCGGAAGTTCGACTTAATCGGCGTTTCTATAATTTCGCCGCTCGGCTTGGCCATCAAAGCTCGCATACCGGCAAGCTGCTGTATCTGGTCGACGCTGCCTCTTGCGCCTGAATCGCTCATCAGGTAAATCGGGTTCAGGTAAGGTTTACCCTGCCGTGTATCGTTTTTCATTCCCTGAATCATCGCATTGGTCACGGCGACACGGGCGTGTGTCCATGCGTCGATTACCTGATTGTATCTTTCGCCTTCGGTTAGAACGCCTTCATTGAAACTTTTATGAATGCGGTCAATGATTTTCTGTGTACGGTCAATAATATCCTGCTTTTCAGGCGGCACTCTCAAATCTACCAGCCCAATGCTTAATCCCGCCAGCGTCGCGTATTTAAAGCCAAGTTCCTTTAAATCATCCAGAAGTTTAAGGCTTTTCCTGCCGTCGGCCATTGCAAAGCAATCGTTAATAACATTTTTGAGTGTCTTTTGCGCCATCAGAATATTGTAGAATGGCAGCTCTGGAGGAAGAACCTCATTAAAAATGCATCTGCCAGGCGTAGTATCTATTACTCCTTTGCTCTTTATCGTGCCTTCAGTGTTAACAACGCTTCTGCCTTTTGCAATGCCCACTTTGACTTTCGCGTGAATATTTACTTTTCCAAGCTCGTATGCCGTTATTGCCTGGAAAGGAGTCCCGAAAATCATACCTTCGCCTTTTTGGTTTGCTCTCTCAGCGGTAATATAATAATTGCCAAGAACTATATCCTGCGAAGGTCCGACCATTGGCGAACCATTTGCCGGCGAGAAAATATTATTCGTCGCCATTATTAATGTATGTGCTTCTACCTGTGCCTCTATGCTCAGCGGAAGATGTACCGCCATTTGGTCACCGTCAAAGTCAGCGTTAAAACCTTTGCAGACAAGAGGATGCAGCATAATAGCGTTGCCCTCAACAAGCACAGGCTCAAATGCCTGGATACCCATTCTGTGTAGTGTCGGAGCACGGTTGAGTAGTACAGGGTGTTGATGAATTACTTTTTCCAGAATATCCCATACCTGCTCGTCGCGTCTTTCGAGCATTCGTTTTGCGCTTTTTATCGTATCTGCGAAACCTTTGTCTTTTAGTTCACGGATGATAAACGGCTGGAAAAGCTCAAGAGCGATTTTCTTTGGCAGACCGCACTGATGTAATTTAAGATGTGGTCCGACGACGATAACTGAACGCGCCGAATAATCCACTCTTTTGCCCAGCAGGTTTTCACGGAACCTGCCCTGTTTGCCTTTTATCATATCTGTCAGGCTTTTGAGTGGTCGGTTGTTGCTGCCCAGTACGGGTCTTCTGCATCTGCCGTTATCAAATAACGAATCAACCGCCTGTTGAAGCATCCTTTTTTCGTTGCGAATAATGACTTCAGGAGCGTTGAGGTCCATTAGTTTTTTGAGTCTGTTATTTCTATTTATAATTCTTCGATAAAGGTCGTTCAGGTCGCTTGTCGCGAAGTTTCCGCTTTCCAGCATAACCAGCGGCCGCAAATCCGGCGGTATGACAGGCACTACATCCAGTACCATCCATTCGGGTTTATTTGGACTGCCCTTGACGGCATTTACTGTTTTCAGCCGTTTGGTAAGGTCTTTTATTTTTTGTTTGCTGCTGGTCTTGTTTATCCCCGCCTTAAGGTCGCCGCTCAACTGGTCAAGATTAAGTGTCAAAAGAAGCTCTCTTATAGCTTCTGCCCCCATCGTCGCTTTGAATGAATTGCCGTACTTGGCCAGTGCTTCGCGATATTCTTCCTCATTTAGAAGCTGTCTGAATTTCAGTGGGCTTTGCCCCGGGTCGGTAACGATATAATCCTGAAAATATACAACCTTTTCGAGGTCGACCGTCTTCATCGCCAGAAGTGATCCGAGTCTCGACGGCATCGCCTTAAAGAACCATATATGCACTGTCGGCGCCGCAAGGTTGATATGTCCCATTCGTTTTCGCCGTACTCGGCTGTGAGTCACTTTCACGCCGCATCGGTCGCAGATAATCCCCTTGAATTTCGTGCCTTTGTACTTTCCGCATGAGCATTCCCAGTCGCGTTCCGGTCCGAAAATTCTTTCGCAGAAAAGTCCGTCTTTTTCCGGCCGATAAGTTCTATAGTTGATTGTCTCCGGCTTGCGCACTTCACCAAACGACCAGCTCCGGATATCATTCGGACTGGCAAGACTTATCTTTACCGAACCGTAATCATTTATTTTGTCATAAATACTTTCAGCCATTTAAGCTTACTCCTGACTTTCGGTTTAAACCGTTTACTTTTTCAAACAATACTACAGGCCTTTTGAGCCCAATTGTTTTTTCTCAAGTTGAATATTCAATCCAAGGCCGCGAATTTCGCTGCACAGCACGTCGAACGATATCGGCGTACCAGCCTCAAGCGTATTTTTGCCTTTGACCATCGATTCATAAATTTTCGTTCTGCCTTCGACATCGTCGCTCTTGACCGTAAGTAGTTCCTGCAGCGTATAAGCCGCGCCGTAAGCTTCCAGTGCCCATACTTCCATTTCGCCGAATCTCTGGCCGCCAGTCCTGGCCTTGCCGCCAAGAGGCTGCTGAGTAATAAGGCTGTACGGCCCTGTCGAACGTGCGTGAATCTTGTCGTCAACTAGATGATGAAGTTTCATCATATATATATATCCAATCGTTACTGTCTGCTCGAAAGGCTCGCCAGTCCTGCCGTCATAAAGTCTTGTTTTCATATCCTCGCCAATCTGTGCGAACAATTCATCTGCCAATGGAGCCTTTTTGCCGTCTTCAAGTTCCTTCTTTCTCTTAAGCACATGCTCATTCGATTCCATAAGCTGTTGCCTGATTTCTTCTTCTGTAGCTCCGGCGAATACCGGCGTTATAGCATCAAAGCCCAGCACTTTCGCGGCCCAGCCAAGATGTGTTTCAAGTATCTGTCCGACGTTCATTCTGCTCGGTACGCCAAGCGGATTAAGACATATGTCAATCGGAGTCCCGTCTTCCAGGAAAGGCATGTCTTCCTCGGGCACAATTCTCGCGATAACGCCTTTATTTCCATGACGTCCTGCCATTTTGTCGCCGATGCTCAGCATTCGCTTGGTGGCCACATAAATCTTAACCATCTCAAGCACGCCGCTGGGCAACTCGTCGCCATGCTTCATCCGCTCAAGTTTCGCTTTTGTTTCCTCAGCAAGCTCTTTAATCCTCGGCATATATTTATCGATAATCTGTTGCGTCTGCGGCCGTACACTTGCGGGCTTGACCCACGAAATATCAAAATTCTGTATCTGCTCGAAAATAACTTCCGTATCTTCGCTGACGCCGACTTTCTGCCGTGTCGTCGAGTCAATCATAGCAACATCGTCAACTTTCGCGCTAATCTCGGCAACCATCTGCTTGAAGAGTATGCACTGACGCTGTTTCATTTCATTTTCATACTCTTTCAACTTCTGCTTCTGCGCCTTTTTCATCTCATCGCTGCCGGCGCCTTTGCGGGTAAATCGGCTCGTCTTGATAACTATGCCGTTATATCCGCTTGGCATTTCAAGCGAATCGTTTTTAACATCTTCGCCTGCCCTGCCGAATATCGCGTGCAGCAGCTTTTCTTCCGGCGTAAGTTCCGTCTTGCTCTTCGGCGAAACCTTGCCTACCAGAATATCGCCCGCGTCGATTCGTGTCCCTTCGCGTACTATCCCGCTCTCGTCAAGATTCCGAAGCATCTTTTCCCCGACGTTCGGTATATCACGCGTAAACTCCTCACGCCCGAGTTTCGTCTCGCGAACTTCAACGCTGAATTCGTCTATATGTATGCTCGTAAAAGCGTCTTCACGCACGAGCTTTTCGCTTATTAGAATAGCGTCCTCAAAATTGAAACCGTCGAACGTAATAAACGCCGCAAGAACATTTTTGCCCAGCGACAATACGCCGTTCGCTGTCCCGCCGCCGTCTGCGATTATCTCGTTCTTCTTTACTTTCTGTCCCAACGAAACTATCGGCACCTGGTTAAGACAGGTTCTTTCATTAAGTCCGACGAACTTCTCCAGCTCGTAAATATCCGTATCGTTGATTACAATCCTTTTTGCGTCAACCGCTGTCACTGTACCGCTGCTGTTGGCATGAACAACCATACTTGAATTCTGCGCGACATGCTCTTCTATACCTGTTATCACAAAAGGCGGTTCGGTCTTTAACAATGGAACTGCCTGACGCATCATATTTGAACCCATCAGGGCTCTGTTGGCATCGTCATGTTCGAGGAACGGTATCAGCGCCGCTGATACACCGATAATTTGTTTGCTCGATATATCAACATAATCTATTTCTTTGCTCTCAACCTGAGCAAGTTCGCCGAATCGTCTTGCAAGCACAATCCCTTCTTGCAGTTTGTCAGTGCCTCTCTTTATCGCACCTGGCGGAGCAAATGTTACCTCCATTTCCTCATCGGCTCGCAGGTAAAGGACTTCTCCGGTAATTTTGCCTTTTTCCGCTTTTCTATACGGTGTCAGCAAAAATCCGTATTCGTCAACCTTTGAGAAAATTGCCAGTGACGCTATCAATCCGATGTTTGTGCCTTCAGGAGTTTCAATCGGACATATTCTTCCGTAATGGCTTATATGAACGTCGCGAACCTCGAAGCCCGCGCGTTTACGGTTAAGACCGCCCGGTCCAAGCGCTGAAAGCCTCCGCTCATGCGTAAGCTGACTTAGAGAATTGGTCTGGTCTACAACCTGGCTCAACTCGCCCCTGCCGAAAAAGTATTCGATACTGCTCGATACACTCTTGGAGTTTACAAGGTCGGCAAGCCGCTCTATCGTATTCGGGTCTTTCATACTCATCCGCTCCTGAACCGTTCTGCGGAGTTTCAAAAGACCTTTGCGTATCTCGTCCGATGCGAGTTCGTCTATCGTACGAAGCCTTCTATTGCCCAAATGGTCTATATCGTCGATAACGCCCTGACTGTTACGAAGACTAACGATGTATTTAATCGTATTAAGAAAATCTTCCGGCCGCAGCGTCATTTCATTTTCATCTACACTCTGTTTGAACTTGCGGTTAAGCCGGAATCTGCCGACCCTGCCGAGTCGATAGCGGTCAACATCATAGAATTTTTCATTAAATAATGTCTTGGCCTTCTCAACATTCGGCGGGTTGCCCGGCCGCAGCCTTGCGTATAGTTTCAGCAGTGCCTCTTCGCGGCTTTTGCAATCGTCTTCCGCCAGCGTATTAAGCACCAGCGGGTCTGCCACCTTGACTATCACTTCCAGTTTCTTTATCGAACTTCTTTCTATCTGTCCTATTCTGTCGCCGATTTGAGTTCCAGCTTCAACGATAACTTCGCCAGATTCGGTATCGACGACCGGCCCGACTGCCCACATCAGAGGGTCGAGCTTGTCGACTGGTAGCACCTTTGTCTCATAGAACATTCGTATAATAGATTCTATCTTGCCGTACTCTTCGCTCATCGCACGAAGGAACATTGTCGCAGGTATCTTGCTCGACTGGTCTATCCGCACAATCAGAACGTCTTTGCGCGTAACCGAAATCTCTATCCAGCTTCCGCGCTCTGGTATTATCCTGCCCCCGTGCAGTACTCGGTCGCCCTCTTTGCTCTCGATAAGAAAATCAACGCCCGGAGAACGGTGAAGCTGATTAACGATAACCCTCTCGGCTCCGTTAATTATAAACTCACCGCCGCCTATCATTATTGGTATTTCTGCAAGATATACAATCTGCTCAGCGATATCGGCTGCGTCCTTGCGCTTCATTCGGCAGCGTATCTTCAGCGGATACCCGTAGGTCAGACGTAATTCTCGGCATTCGTTCGGCGTATAGCGGGGCTTGTCAAGCTCATAGCCAAGACATTCAAGGCTCAGCGTCTTGTCATAGCTCTCTATCGGAAAAATCTCTTTAAATAGAGCTTCAAGACCGATACTTTTCCGCTTCTGACTGGCGACATCTGCCTGAATAAATCTTTCGTAACTCGCCCGCTGAACCTCGATAAGGTCCGGTACTGCTATCGCATCCGAAATCTTACCAAAATCGCGAATTGTCTTACCCATTTACAGACTCCCATAAAAAATGCGTTAAAATTAGTTATCCGTTATCGGTTATCAGCCAAATTTTTACTGATAACCGAGTTTCTGATAACTGATAACTGCATTACTATTTTATTTCTACTACAGCTCCGGCCGATTCAAGCTGCTTCTTTGCTGCTTCTGCATCGTCCTTGCTGATACCCTCCTTGACTGGCTTTGGGGCGCCTTCGACAAGGTCTTTTGCCTCTTTCAGGCCGAGTCCTGTCAGTGCGCGTACTTCCTTGATTACCTGGATTTTCTTTTCGCCGGCCGTTTTCAGGATAACGTCGAATGCGGTCTTTTCTTCCGCTGCTGCTGCTGGTCCTGCCGCAGGTCCTGCCATCATAACTGCCCCGCCGGCTGCTGGTTCGATACCATGAACTTCTTTCAAATAATCGCCAAGTTCTTTTGCCTGCATCAGTGTCAGCTTGACTATCGCGTCGCCAAGATTCTTAATTTCTGCACTGAACTCTTTTGTTGTTTCATCTGCCATTTTTTTACTCCTGTTTTCTATCGCTTTGCGACTGCCGAAACTACGCCGTCTCGTTTAATCCCGATTCATCGGGAGCGCCCGCAAAAGCAGGTTATTCTTTTTCCGCGCCGTTCGTCCGGTTTTTTACCAATTACCGATAACCCAAACCGTGACGTTACCGATACCTAAACCGACAACCAAATCTTCAATCTTCATTCTTCAATCTTCAATTTCTTTACGCCGCCGCTTTTTCTTCTTTGTCAGCCAAAGTCTTAATGCACCCTGCGATAATTCCTGCAGGCGAACCAATTGCCGATGCAAGTCTTTTCGCCGGTGAATTTGCCAGCATTACAACTTCGCCTATTAGCTGGACTCGGTTCTTCATCTTCGAAAGACCCTTTGCCGCATCCGCGCTCAGGACTGTCCCATCGAGATATGCGCCGCTAATCTTGAGCGGCTTTTGCTTTGTCAGCGTTTCGATTTCTTTTGCAACGTCGATAACGCTGTCTCCGCCGTAGGCAACCGTACACGAACCCGTCACAAACAGGTCCATTGCGCTGTCTCTATTCAGTGCCTTCATCGCCTGGCGCATCATCGCGTTTCTGACCATCGTCAGTTTTATGCCTTTGTTGCGAAGCTCGCCGCGAAGCAGGTTGTTGGTGATCCCATCGACGCCGGTAATATCGACAATCATAAATTCATTAACGCCGCTGAACTTTTCTTCAAGTTCCTTTGTCAGTAATTGTTTTACGCTTTTACTCATATCTTCACCTGTTAAAATTTTATTAAATTTCAATATCGAATACTAAACACTCAGTATTATTCTTCATCTTTTATTCATCGGTTGCAATTCTCGTCTGTCATTTGATGAATTTTTAAATTTTAAATCTTAAATATTAAATTTTAAATCAGCGTAATCTGCGATTAAAAAAATCGCATCATTTTTATCCGCCTCCGGCGAACGTGGTTTAAAACTCAGATATATCCACCATAACCCCGGGGCTCATCGTCGCACTTAGCGACACTTTTTTAATATAGGTTCCCTTGGCGCTTGCCGGTCTCATCTTTTTTATTGTTTCCATAAACGCACGAATATTATCTACCAGCTTATTTTCATCGAAGCTGTATTTGCCTACTACTGCATGAACGTTTCCGCCGGTATCGGCCTTGAATTCTACTTTGCCGGCCGCGAATTCTCTTATTGCTGTAATAACATCTGCCGTCACAGTGCCGTTTTTCGGCGATGGCATTTTGCCTTGAGGTCCGAGTACTTTGCCGAGTTTGCCGGCTTTGCCCATCACCTTTGGCGAAGCTATTGCCACATCGAAATCCATCCAGCCGCCGATTATCTTCTTTACCAGTTCGTCGCTGCCGGCCTCGATTGCTCCTGCCTGTTTGGCCGCTTCAATATCGCTGTCTTCGCAGAACGCTACCACTTTTTTGCTCTTTCCAATGCCGTGAGGAAGCGAAATAGCTCCGCGAATAATCTGGTCCGCCTGTTTGATGTCCACTCCCAGCCAAACCACGCAATCGATGCTTTGATCGAACTTGGTCGGATTAAAAGTTTTTAACTTTTTCACCGCATCCGCCAGCTTAAGCGCCGTTTGCGACAGGTCCTTTGCTGCCGCCTTGTACCGTTTACTTCTTCTTATTTTCATTTTTTGTTCTCCGCAAAATTTACCCGCCTGAGACGGGAGGTTCAATTTCGCTCCCACTATTTTCCGCCGTGGTAAGCTCTCTTTATCAATAATATCAATATTTATACTTAAATGACTTTGAATTCTTGTAATGTAATATTTTCAGAATAAAATTGTTCTATATGTACATCTCTGCATGCATCAATCAACCTGTTTACGTAACTTTTTTTCGATGTCGCTACATTCCCTGGGATGTCCATTTTCCATAGCAAGCTAACCTTATTTTCATCTATTACCGCTTCGTATGAAGTCGAATCCACTCCACGAGACAAATACTTGAAAGGATATTTCATAATAGGTTTCTTTTCTTTCCATCCTTGTTCTTTTAAATCTTCAGCAAAAACCTTCTCTTTGTCCGTGTGTCCCAACGTTATGAAAACATTCTGTACCGTTACATTAGCTTTATCTATCTCATTTTGAAAACTTTTCACCGTACTTAGAAATTCTCGGGCTTCATCTATCTCTGTCCACAATTTATTACGATTTTCCCACGCACGTACTATCACCCATATAGTCCGCAGAAAAAGACCAAACACTATTAATCCGCTAATCGACAAATAAACTAAATTAAACGTCATTTTCCACCTTTAACTTATATTTTATTTTTACCAACTTTTGTATTAATATCGGCAAGAATCTGTTTCACTTCTAAAATTTGATTTGGCAATGTTTTCAAGACATCACATAAACTGCTCAAGTTATCATTGAATGAAACCATTTTCTTACTAATAGTTATTAACTCCTTAGTACTTTCTTGAAATAAATTACGAATAACTTTTCGGTCCTGTCGGTCGGGCCACTTTTCAATTAACTCGAAAATCTTATTTACTAAGTAATAAAACAAATACATTCCCAATACCACCATGGGGGATATTTGTACTGCTTTATCAAGAATATTTTTAAGCAATTCATTTTCCATGGCTGTTACTCTCCACCGAAGCTGGAAATCTCATCATCCAACGGTTTTACAACCTTGCCCAATATGTTAGATAGTACGTAATTTTGTGCATCCTCAAATAATGTTACCATTAAGCTCCCAATATTATCCCGTGATATAACTCCATACTGTGCAAAACCTATCGTAATATTTAAGTCTTTACCTGCCTCATACTTTTCATTTAGACTCTCATCTAAAGTCGTGCTTCCATTTATAAATATACCACACTGATTTTTTTTCTCTTTGGAAGCCCATCCGCTGATATTAACGTCACCAGAAGTAATGCTGCTTTCTTCAAAAATCCCTTCTAATATAGACCCTTTGTGATATATCTTTATTAGTAAAGTATCGTGGTTGCCCTTATACCTAACACCAAAAGAATAAACAACATCCGCGAAATCAAACGTAGATACCTGTACACCTTTTACCTTGAGAATACTGTTAAATATACGTTCTGTATATTCACTAATATCTTTAAATGTAATTCCTGAACCAAATCTAAGACGTAGTTCATCTGGCTCAAAAACATCAAACCGTATTCTTTCCTCTACTTTTTTTGACTCATTTCCTATAATTTTTCCTTGCTCTTTACTTTTAACAGACGATATAGGTTGCATCTTGCTCGGACTGGTTTCCATCACATTTGCCAATACTTCTATACAACTCTCATTAGAAAGCGCATTGCTAAGGTGTAACCGTAAAGCTGTACAATAAAACTTTACCTTTTTATATGCCGGAATTTGAATCATTTCACTCATCTTAACTTCCCTTCAGCATATCTAACAACAATTCAAAAATGTTACTTTTCTATTTCTATACCCATACTTCTGGCCGTGCCTTCGACGATTTTGCACGCCTGCTCGACATCGAATGCGTTTAGGTCTTTCATTTTTCTCTCGGCGATTTTTTTGACCTGTTCTTTTGTTACTTTGCCGATTTTTTCCTTATTCGGCGTACCGCTTCCCTTTGCCACTTGTGCCGCTTCTTTCAGCAGTACTGCCGCCGGCGGGCTTTTCACGATAAACTCGAATGTCCTGTCCGCGTAAACGGTTATTTCAACTGGAACTATCATTCCGTTAAGGTCGCTTGTTCTCGCGTTGAATTGCTGAACGAATTGTCCGATATTTACGCCGTGTTGGCCCAGTGCAGGCCCTATTGGCGGCGCTGGTGTTGCCTGTCCGCCCTGTGCCTGTAACTTTATCTTGCCCGTTATTTTTTTTGCCATCTTTTACTTTCTTAATCTAAAAAACTCTTCCGCCGTAAGGCGGATTCAATAGTTTTTACTTTTTAGTTTTAAACTTTTTCAATCTGCCAGTATTCTATATCCAGCGGCGTGCTTCTTCCGAATATTGTCACTATTACTCTTACAACGCCGCGTTCGGAATCTATTGAATCGACGACGCCTTCGAAGTTTTCGAATGCGCCTTCGCGTATTTTAACCACATCGCCCTTGGCGAAATCGACCTTGATATTTGCCGCTGCCTGTTCGCCGACTTTTTCCACTTCGCTCAGCATCTTGGCAACGTCTGTATCGCTCATCGGTACGGGCAATCCTTCCGTGCCGACAAAGTCGCCTACTCCGGCTGTCTCTTTTATGAGAAACCACGCCTTTTCGCTTATCTTCTTGTCTTCGCCAGGCTCGATTTCCATAAAAACATAACCGGGATAGAGTTTCCGCTTTTGTACTCTTTGTTTGCCGCCGCGGATTCGTTTCACTTGTTCGACAGGGACTACTATTCTGCCGATAACGCCTTCGAGTCCTTCAAGCACAACCTTGCGTACAAGCGTCTCTTTAACCTGTTCCTCCCTGTTGGAGGCTACTCTTAATACATACCAACGCATAAAATATCACTCATTCTGTCTTGTTGTCGTCCTCCCCCGTAGGGGCAAATAATTTAAATCCCTAAAACGTCCGTGAAAAACAAATTGAAGCAAAAATCGGCGGCGCCGAGCATAAACGCTATAAATAGCATTACGATAATCACTACAAATGTCGATACTGCTATCTCGCGTCTTGTGCTGAAGTTGACCTTTTTCAGTTCGCCTTCAGCTGATATCATAAAGTCTGCTACTGTCGGTCGGTTTACAAGCCAATAGAGCAATGCCGTGATTATTGCGAACAGTCCCAGTGGTACTGTGGTGCTTATCCACAGGCTTGTTGTTTGCGTTACATCTAATGAGGCCTGGAGTTTGGTGTACAGTCTCCAGCATCCGACGGCTGCTATGATTGCTGTTGCGATTGCGCTCCACAGTCGGGTATCTTTTCCCTGACCCCATTTATATTTATCTATTAGCATTATTACCCTCAAACCTTAAAAAGACGAATCCTTCTTTACGTCTATTACCGTTTGTCAAAGACTCTTATTTCGATTCTTTTATTCCTTTTACTCTCCTGTTCTTATCTTTTTCCGCTATATTCGCCGGCAGGTTTTACTCTATCTGCAGGTCGTTTTTACTTCGTCGGCAGGGCTGACTTATCTCGCCTGCCAGTCGACTTTACTCTACCAACAAGGTCTATTTCTACCTCATCGACCAGGTCATTTTTACCATACTGGCCAGCTTCTTTTTTACCCCACTGACCGTCTCATTTTTCGTTTTACCGGCTTTTTACCTCACCGGTCTTTTATATCTTTTAACTCCACCGGCCCGAATAAAGCAGGCCAGGGAGGAATCGAACCCCCAACCTTCGGTTTTGGAGACCGACGCTCTGCCAATTGAGCTACTGGCCTATCTCAATCAATGAAATATATCACTATCAATGAAGACATATATTCCGATAATCAGACGCGACTATTCGGGAATATACGGCAAATCAGTCAGCGGCCAATTACTTCCGTCTTAACTTGTGAACAGTCCGCTTGCGCTCAGTCTTACAAAACTTCAATAACTCCAACTTTGGAGTACCCTGCGAAAGCACCTGAGTACGATAGTTCCGCTGACCACATTCCTTGCATTCAAGCCAGGCATATTCTCTTTTAGCACCCTTAGCCATTCTACTTGATTACCTTCACAACAACGCCAGCACCAACAGTCCTGCCACCTTCACGAATAGCAAACCGCAGGCCCTCTTCCATAGCGATAGGTGAAATAATCTCAACCTCCATCGCAATGTTGTCGCCAGGCATACACATTTCAGCAGGCTTTCCTTCACGAGACTTAATGGCCTTTACGGCACCAGTAACATCCGTCGTCCTAAAATAGAACTGCGGTTTATAACCTGCAAAGAACGGAGAATGACGTCCACCTTCGTCTTTAGTAAGTACGTACACCTCAGCATCAAAGTGAGTGTGAGGAGTAATAGAACCCGGAGCGGCCACAACCTGACCACGCTCAAGCTCATTCTTTTCAACACCTCTAAGGAGCAAACCGACATTATCGCCGGCTTGGCCTGTATCGAGAGTCTTATTAAACATCTCAACGCCGGTAACAACCGACTTGCGAGTTTCCTTGTTCAAGCCAATGATAGCGACTTCCTCGCCGACCTTTACAATACCGCGCTCAATACGGCCGGTACCGACTGTACCACGACCCTTAATACTGAACACATCTTCAATCGGCATAAGGAAAGGCTTGTCAACTTCTCTCACAGGAATCGGAATATATTCGTCCATTGCCTTGAGCAACTCAATTATCGGTGCACAGGACGGGTCGTCAAGCTTTGTAGCTTTCATTGCTGTAACGGCACAGCCGCGAATAATCGGGGTCTTTTCGCCGGGGAATTCATATTTGTTGAGCAGGTCGCGGATTTCCATTTCCACAAGCTCAATAAGCTCCGGGTCGTCAACGAGGTCAACCTTATTAAGGAATACAATGATTTTCGGCACGTTTACCTGACGGGCAAGCAATATGTGCTCTCTTGTCTGAGGCATCGGGCCGTCATAAGCACTGACAACGAGAATTGCACCGTCCATCTGAGCGGCACCGGTAATCATATTCTTTACATAGTCAGCGTGGCCGGGACAATCGACGTGAGCATAATGACGATTCTCCGTCTCATACTCAACGTGAGCAGTGGAGATAGTAAGAATCTTCGTCGGGTCACGTCTGCCCTGCGATTCAGACGCCTTGGCGATATCATCATAAGATTTGAATTTACTCAAACCCTTGAGTTCCATAACCTTTGTCATTGCCGCGGTAAGAGTAGTCTTGCCGTGGTCAACGTGTCCGATAGTACCGACGTTAACGTGCGGTTTTTTCCTTTCAAATACTGCTTTTGCCATATTGCGTTAGCCTCCAACTTTTCCAATAAGTTTTAATGCTACTTTAAAAATTTTCTATTTAAATAAGCCTGCACGGGCTTTTTATACAGTTATGTCTTCCGACATATTTAAATTCAGCTGCTGATGGGAATTGAACCCGTGACCTCGTCCTTACCAAGGACGCGCTCTACCGACTGAGCTACAGCAGCGCTGCTGAAATTTGAAATCTCAAATTTGAAATTTCAGACTCCAAACGCGTTTATCAATACTGAAACGACAGAATCTTTTAGCCCCTTTCAAAAAATGCAAAGGGACTCTCTATTAAAATTTCGCGAAAACCGAATTCAACAGTATAAAGAAGGCGAAAAAAAATGCAAATAAGAAAGTTGGAAAAATATTTTTTTATAATATTTTATATTAGACAATAAGGGTAAAATGTATTTGTATATCTCTTTTAGCCACAGATATGCTGAAAGTGAACCGATTTGACCGATTTTTGTCTTAAATTGCCTAAATTCACAATTAACTTAAAAGTTAAAGCTAACGATGGAATTTTTTTTAGCCACTAAGACACTAAGACACGAAATTTAACCACGGATTGCGCGGACGACACGGATTATTCACCACGAAGAAAAGAAGAAACACGAAGGATAAAATTAATTTCACCACAGAGCCACAGAGAGCACAGAGTTCACAGAGATTGCTTCAACTAAGCAGTTCTGCGGAACAGCTTAAATTCAGATTAATCAACCTGCTCTACAAGCGAGCTTGCCCGCAGTTTTCAAATCTGGATTTTTGCCGATAAAATCGGCAAAGTTGAAGCTATCCCGATGAATCGGGACGAATTGATTTGGGCCGGGTTTAGTGTTTGCCTTTTTTTATCGCTGTGCGATTGTGTCTTAAAACAATAAAAGATTACGAAGTCAGGCTGTAAAGAAGCAGGAAGCAAGAAAACGGTGTCTGACCCTTTTAATTTCCTCAGTGAAAAGTTAAAAGTGATAAGTGAAAAGTTGAGGAACCGCCGGGGGCGGAAGGATTTAATTTTTAATTGCGGTGTCTGAACGCTTTAATTTTTCCTAGTTTACTTTTAATTTTTTAAAATTTTTATAAAAATTATAGTTATAGTTTCCAACGCTGAATTTTACTTTCAATTGCTTTTAAACTTTTCGCTATCGAATACATAGGATGTTCACCAAGCTTTGTTAAGTCAGAAAATTCTGAAAAATCTATCGTGAAACATTCTTCAAGTTTTTCATCTTGACTATTTTTATAAATGACTTTAATTTCAAAAGAATCCCGGATCTTCCTAGAGTCTTTTGAACCTTCAGAAAATTGTGCAAAGAAAAATTGTCTCTTTGAACTTGGGGCCAAGTATCTAATACCATTTTTTATAATATTTAATTCTGATAATGGTTTTTCATCAATATCTTTTATTTCAGAATTCAAATAAAATCTTAAATCGTATGCAGGGCCAAGTCCTATATTTTGTATAACCATATCACAATAAAGCATACAGTGCTCATTCGGTTCGATGCAAATTGATATTTTAGGCTCCGTTTGAGCTTTTCTTAACTTTATAGTTTCAGTAACTAACTTCCATGTAAGAATCGCGTATATGACAGTTGAAAAAGCTACTAAAGCTGAAAAAATTATAGTTGATATACTGCTTATAAATTCTATTTTCATACTGATTCTTTATTTATCCTATGCCAGTTTATAGGCGATTTGTTCGTCTAAAATGTCTTTCACGGTCAAAGCAATAATGCTTTTGCCGGATTTTTTGAAAAAGGCCTGTATCTCGTGAATCGCATCGGATGAAAAATCGAAACTCACGAAAAAGCCCTTTGTGCGGTCTTCGCGCATCATAACGGCCTCGAAAGAATCTATATCAGGTCTGCCAACCTTGTCTTTCTGCTTGACCTGAATCGGGTACCAGACATCCATAAATTCCAATTCGCCTTCCTTTTTCTTAGGCACGGCAGAGACAGGGTAAATCCGGCCGTCAATTCCCATATCGCCGACCTTTGCGATATTCGGCACGCCGCCAAGTGCGATAACTGCCCAGTTCTCAAATTCAAACGGCGGCAATTCCCGCAGTTTCTTTTCAGACCATGGCAAATCCCGGACAACAAAGCCCCGACCAATACGCCAGAGTTTTTCATCCTCTTTCATACCGCAGACATCGCGCAGACGCTTTGCCATAACACGGCAGGCAGTCGGCGAAATATCAATGCCGAGCCACTGGCGGTTTAAATTTTCAGCGGCAACAAGAGCAGTACCACAACCACAAAATGCATCAAGGACAATATCATTGGGGTTACTGGATATTTCAAGAATACGTTCTAATAGTTTTAACGGCTTTTGTGTTGGGTAGCCTAAACCTTCATCCGACACGCTCTGAATCGGAAAGATATCATCCCATACAGTTCCTAAAGGCACACCTTTGCCTTCATCTAAATATCTTTTGTATTGAGGGACACGACCGGGTTTAGTTTGTATTATACGTCCCTCCTTGTATAATTTTTCCATGTTTTCTTTGCTATAACGCCAATACTTGGTGATGCCAAGAAATTCATAATGTGGATTGCCTTTAGAAGCCCCACCTGGTCCGATGAGATTATCGAGTCTGTAGCGGCGACCTGTTTTAGAGTCAATGTGTTTATAAGTGGATTTAATGTATTCCTCATTGTAGGGTTTGTACAAATGCGTGAAACTATATTCTTCAGTTTTAGTATACAAGAAAATTGAATCGTGCACCCTGCCAAGATGTTTTGAACCTTGTTTTGCGTCACTATGTGCAGAAGTACGTTTCCAGATTATTTCATTGATGAAATAATCCTCACCAAAGATTTGGTCGAGCATAATTTTGACATAGTGTGAGGCGTGCCAATCGCAGTGATAGTAAAATGAGCCGGTTTTTTTGAGGACGCGGTGAAGTTCTACACAGCGGGGGCGCATAAATTCGATATAGGCCTGGGTTGAGGCGTGGCGGTCTTCGAAAGCGCGTTTTTCCTTTGTTTCGCCCCAGAAGACTTCATAGTTTCGGTTGGAGTTAAAGGGCGGGTCGATATAAATAAGGTCAACGCAGTTTTCGGGCAGTTTCTTTAATTGTTCGAGGTTGTCGCCGCAGTAGATTACGCGGGTATCGACGAGGGATGATGGTTTTGCAGCCGTCTTTGATTTTGTCTGGTTTTTTGCGTTAGTCGCCTTTTTTGCCATAATTTTCCTTCCTTGATGAATGCAATATATACTTAAAAAAGTGGTTTGGCAAAGGGGATTCCCTGTAGCTAACCAAAAGAATTCCCTATAGATGCCCAAAGGAAGTATCTTTCCGGGAATGACACGGCGCTCGGGAATGACATTGCTACGCTCGCAATGACGGATCCCGCCAAGGTATTGGCGGGGCTAAACACGGAAACACTGTTTTTTTGGAAAATTAGACCCTTCACTTCGTTCAGGGTGACATTTTTGCCATTTTTAAGGCAAAAATGCCATTTTCCTTGACTTTTAGTTGTAAATATGGTATAATATAGCCATAGTTAGACAAAAAAACAACAAAATTGTATATGTCTAACTATGGAAATCCGAAATCCTAATATCTAAATCCGAAACAAATTCGAATATCCGAAATTCAAATGGCCATAAACAATAAACAACCGAACTGCATCATAAGAACAGTGGCCGGTAAGGAGGTTTTACTTGACGAGGAGGATTATTATAATCCGAAAGTACAGAACGTGACGCTGATACTGACCAAAGACGGGCATGTATACGCGCGGGATAAAAAAACCAGAAAAACGACCGCACTTGCACGAATAGTTATGAACGCCAAAAAAGGCGAACTCGTCGACCACAGGAATCGAAAGCCTCTGGATAACCGGCAGGCTTTCGGTAATCACGAACAAAACCGGTGAAAATTTACCCCCGCAGTTTCTTTCGCTGCGGCGAAAAAAACTAAGCGCGGGGGTCTCCGCTTCGCTTCGACAAAATATGCTCAATCGCATTCTGAAAAACTCGACAGGATTCATCGGAGTACATACAAGAAAAAATAAAAAAGGCGAAACAATCTACTGCGGGGCCTATATATCGGAAAAGAGACGACACAGCTTTTACAGTCCAAAGACGCCGTTCGGGCTGGTACTTGCGGCGGCGGCAAGAGATAAATTCATACTCGAAAACAAAGATGAAGAATACGCACCACTGAACTTCGAGATATTCAAGAAAGAACCGTTCAGGAGCCTTCTGCTGAATGGGGACCTTTATGAGATAAGAAACACTGACTGTCACGGACTATAACACGGACGGACACGGAAACTCAGTAAACTTGCGGAGGATAAGTGTTTAATCACTGATTACGCTGATTATTTTGATTTTTATTAAACGCGATTGCCGCGGCCGAAGCGGCCCCGCCTGCGGCGGGTAAAGCTCAAAATGACAAGGGAAACCTAGGGAAACCTATTGATTTTTGCGTTCTCTTATCATATAATGTAGGGTTCTATATATATGTCGGAACGACGAACCCCCAAGCAGGCTTGGGGGCTAAATATAATTGATTTTTGAAATGAAAAAAATATATGTGGCTATATCTTGGCGTGTTCTCGGCCCTGTTTCTGGGCCTGTACGATATAAGTAAAAAACATTCATTACAGAAAAACGCTGTACTGCCTGTTTTGTTTTTCTCGACAATCTTCGCGGCGGCAATGATGGTGCCGGGGATTATCCTGTCCCGATTCGCACCCGAATATATGGTAAAGACAGGATTATATATTCCCGCTATCTCATTGTCAGGACATCTGCACATCTTCGTCAAGTCGGCAATCGTCTCTGCGGCGTGGCTATTGAGCTATGTCGCACTTAAAAATCTGCCGATATCAATCGCAACGCCAATAGGAGCATCGGGTCCCTTGTGGGTGCTGTTTGGAGCAATATTCTTTTTTCACGAACAGCCAACAGTCCTGCAGTATTCAGGGCTTGGGATAATGATTGGCTCGTACTACCTGTTTTCCATTATCGGCAGCAAAGAAGGAATCAGGTTCCATACCGATAAATGGGTTATATTTACGGTATTGGCCACTTTGATTGGAACGAGCAGCGCGCTCTACGATAAATATCTGATTCAAAATCTGGGATATTCGCCGCTGGTTGTGCAGGCGTGGTTTTCGATTTATCTTGTGGTGATACTCGGCGGCGTAGCGGCAGCGTTCTGGATTCCACAGCGAAAAAAACATACACCTTTCGAGTGGCGATGGAGCATTCCCCTAATCGGGATTTTCCTGATTGCCGCGGATTTCGTATATTTTAAGGCATTGACATATCAAGGCTCACTAATCGCGATGCTCTCAACGCTTCGATGCAGCTGTGTAGTGATTTCATTTTTAGGCGGTGCGATACTGTTTAAAGAGATGCGGATAAGGCATAAGGCTTTCGCATTATGCGGGGTGCTGGCGGGAGTGGTTTTGATTTTAAGCTCGAAATGAGGTTAAAACACGGACAGACACAGACTATAACACTGACGCACACGGAAGCTCAGTAAACTTGCGGAGGATAAGTTTTTAATCACTGATCCTCCTTAGGCGGACAAGTTACACAGATTACATTACATTGATTAATATTCCAAATTTATTCAAAAACAAGAGACTATCAAAAAAGTAGAATGTCCCCCTTTTTTCCAGATTATATGTTGAAAATAAGGATATCTTTGTCTAAAATCCGCTGAAGTAAAGTATAAGGATGTCTAATGGGATGTACCCCGTTAGACCTGTTTGCCTAAATAATAGATATGTTAAAATATAAAAGAACAGGTATATTTTATAACAGCAGCATAAATTTAACAGGAGGTCTAACGGGGTGTACTTAATACCGGCGATAGATTTGCTCGGCGGCAAATGCGTACGGCTTTTACAGGGCGAATACAACCGCTATATCAACTACGAAGACGACCCGGGCAAAAAAGCGATTGAATTCAAACAGGCAGGAGCCGAATGGCTGCACATCATAGACCTGGACGGGGCAAAAATCGGAAAATGCGTCAATGTAGACGCTATTCGTGATATCGTTCAATCCGCAAAAGGTTTGAAAATCCAGGTCGGAGGCGGAATCCGCGACAGGGAATCAATAACAAAAGTTCTCGAGATGGGCGTTACCAGGGTAATACTCGGCACAAAGGCTGTGAGCGATTTCGAATGGTTCAGCGAGGTTGCCAAAGAATTCGCCGGTAAAGTCGTCCTGAGCCTCGATGCGAGAGGAAGTAAAATCGCTACCGACGGCTGGAAAAAAGACAGCTCGCAGGAAGTAATCGACCTTGCCAAAAAGGCTGCCGATTTGCCCCTGGCAGCAATTATTTATACAGATATTAACAGAGACGGAATGCTGGCCGGGCCGAATATCGAGAGGACAAAACAGCTTGCTGAAGCTATAAATCTGCCGATTATCGCGGCCGGCGGCGTAACGACTATCGAGGATATCCAGAAACTTGCCGAGACGAAGGTAATTTCAGCGGCTATCGTCGGCAGAGCACTCTACGAGGGCACTTTAAACCTTGACGAGGCGATAAATCTTTGCAGAAAACTCAATTGACTATCGGCCTAAAGTCATTATACTAACTGACTTAAACAAACCAGGATAATTTTCACGGAGGCAGCAATGCATAAAGACAAAATTTTCTCAGAAGGGATTACATTCGACGATGTACTGCTAATCCCTGCCAAAAGCGACTTTGTGCCCTCCCAAGCTGATACCTCGACAAGACTTACGAACAATATCAAAATCAACACCCCGATAGTCTCGGCAGCAATGGATACCGTTACCGAGTCTGCTCTGGCAATAGCACTGTCCCAGGAAGGCGGAATCGGAATAATCCATAAAAACCTTTCCATCGAGGCTCAGTGCAGGGAAGTGGTCAAGGTGAAACGCAGCGAAAACGGCGTCGTCCTCGACCCTGTCATATTAAGCCCCGACCAGACAGTCCGGCAGGCACGGGAGGTAATGACCGAACAAAATGTATCCGGAATTCCAATCATCGACGGCAGAAGACTCGTCGGAATACTTACTCACCGCGATTTGAAATTCCTGCGGGACGACAGCGTTAAAATCAGCGATGTTATGACAAAAGACGTCATCAAGGCACCAGCCGATACGACTCTCGAACAGGCAAAGGATATTCTGCAAAAACACAGAGTAGAAAAACTTCTGCTGGTCAACAGCAAAGGCGAGCTTGCAGGCCTGATTACGATGCGGGATATCGACCGCTATCAGCAGTTTCCAAACGCTGTGAGAGATTCGCGCGGCAGATTAAGAGTCGGTGCAGCAGTCGGCGTAAAGGATTTTGAAAGAATCGAGGCGCTGATAAAAGCAGAAGTCGATGTGCTCGTAGTCGATACCGCTCACGGCCATTCGCAAAACGTCATCGATACGGTAAAAGAGATAAAGAAAAAACATAAAATAGATGTAATTGCCGGCAATGTCGCGACCGCCGAGGCGACGGAAGAATTAATCAAGGCCGGCGTTAATGCTGTCAAGGTCGGCATCGGGCCCGGTGCAATATGCACGACGCGGGTAGTCAGCGGCGTTGGTGTGCCGCAGATTACCGCGATTATGGATTGTGCCGCTGCCGCCGAAAAATATAATATTCCAATCATCGCAGACGGCGGGATAAGATTCAGCGGCGATATAACAAAAGCCCTTGCCGCCGGGGCGTCAAGTGTTATGCTCGGCTCGCTTCTGGCAGGTCTTGCCGAAAGTCCCGGAATGCTTGTTCTCTATAAAGGCAGGCAGTTCAAGGAATATCGCGGAATGGGCTCGCTGGGCGCGATGGTAAAAGGTTCTGCCGACAGATACGGACAAAAAGGCGTAACGTCAAAAGAGAAACTCGTTCCCGAAGGCGTCGAAGGCAGAGTGCCTTATCGCGGAATGCTGAGCGATTTTGTCTATCAGCTTGTCGGCGGTCTGCGTGCAGGAATGGGATACTGCGGAACATCGACAATCGAACAGCTTCGCACAAAAGCGAAATTCGTTCGCATCAGCGCAGCCGGCGTAAGCGAATCGCATCCGCATGATATTATGATTACAAAAGAATCGCCTAATTACTCTATGAGAGAAATGATAGAAGATTGATTTGAAAATGTATGAGCGAAACGATAGTTATCATTGATTTCGGCAGTCAGTATGGTCAGCTAATCGCTCGGCGAGTTCGTGAACATAACGTCTATTCGATAATTCATCAGCCCGGTATCAGCGCAAAAGAGCTTTCACAAATAAAAAACCTCAAAGGCATAATCCTTTCCGGCGGACCTGCGAGCGTCTATGCCCCGAACGCTCCGACCTGTAATGAGAAAATATTCGACCTGGGCGTTCCAATTCTCGGCATCTGCTACGGAATGCAATGGGGCTGCAAGGTGCTCGGCGCAAAAATTAAAGCCGCCCAAAACAGAGAATACGGCAGAGCAGTTATATCAATCACAGATTCGAAAGATTTATTCGCCGGCGTCGGCGATACCGCAACTGTCTGGATGAGTCACGGCGACCAGGCCGAAAATCTTAGTAAAGATTTTGACGTTCTTGCGGGGACAAAAACCTGTCCGTATGCGGCTGTGAGAAATAAAAACAAAAAATTTTACGGTCTGCAGTTTCATCCCGAAGTCAGTCATACGCCCAAAGGCAATATAGTGATGAGGAACTTTTTGTACGACATCTGCAAATGCAGCGGCGACTGGCAAATGAAGGATTTCGCTGAGCAGGCAATTGAGAAAATCCGCAATCAGGCAAAGACCGGCACGGTTATCTGCGGGCTTAGCGGCGGAGTAGATTCGGCCATTACCGCAGCGCTCGTCCATAAGGCTATCGGCAATAGGCTCAAATGCATATTTGTCGATAACGGCTTATTACGAAAAAATGAAAAAGAGCAGGTTGAAAGTACGTTCAGGGACCATTTTCATATCGACCTGCACGTTGTCGACTGGAGCAGGCAGTTTTTAACCGCCCTTAAAGGCGTTACAGAGCCGCAGAAGAAAAGAAAAATCATCGGCCGCGAATTTATCGAGGCCTTCAAGTCGGAAGCGAAGAAAATTCCTGACGCAAAGTATCTTGCCCAGGGCACGCTTTATCCCGATGTAATCGAGTCCGGCAATAAGGACGGCAACCTGGCCGCGAACATAAAACTTCATCACAACGTCGGCGGGCTTCCAAAGGAACTTGGCTTTGAATTGATTGAGCCACTGCGGGAGTTGTTCAAGGACGAAGTCAGGCTTGTCGGCGAATATCTCGGCCTGCCGGGAGATATTGTCTGGCGGCATCCATTCCCTGGGCCGGGCCTTGCCGTGCGAATTATCGGAGAAATCACCGAAGAAAGACTTAAGGTCCTAAGGGAAGCTGACGAAATACTTATAGACGAGATTAAAGCCGCCGGCCTTTACAGAAAAGTATCGCAGACTCTTGCGGTGCTTTTGCCGGTGGCAACTGTCGGCGTTATGGGCGATGAACGCAGCTATGATAATGTTATCGCGATTCGCTCGGTCGATACGACCGATTTTATGACGGCCGATTTTTCGAGAATTCCTTATGATGTGCTCGGCGTTATCGCCAACAGGATAATAAACGAAGTTCGCGGTATCAACCGTGTAGTGTATGATATAAGTTCAAAACCGCCTGCCACAATTGAATGGGAATAAAAAATGGATTTAAGATTTAAAATCTCAAATTTAAAATTTTTGGTTTTAATTTGCGTTTTTAGTTTTCCTGCCTTTTCAGTTGAGCCTAATGACGCTAATACCTATGTCCCTGCCACAGGTGTTTTCAAGCAGGACGTAAAAGCATTCCCTAAAATTGTCCTGGATGATGCGAAAAAAACTTATTTCGACAATAACAATCTTATGCTTCTTCTTCTGGCCGGCGGCGGCAGTATCGCGATGCATGAATCAGGCGTTGACGATCATGCTGCCGAACATTTTGAAAAACACAGGTCTATTCCGAAAGATTTGGACAAATTCACGGACATAGTAGGCGGCCCCGGCATTCACTTCGCCGCGACAGGAATCTGGTATCTGACGGCCTCCAGAAATAAGGACGATTTAAATATTCAGCGAAGCTGGGTGATGATGAGAGCCCTGACGGTTACCGGCGCAACGACATTACTGCTCAAAGGCACGGTCCAGAACCACACGCCAAACGGCAAAGACTGGGCCTGGCCGAGCGGCCATACCTCAAGCTCTTTTTGCGTTGCTTCTGTGCTGGACGAATTTTACGGACCCAAAATCGGCATACCGGCGTACCTTGCGGCCGGTTTTGTAGGCTATCGAATGATGGATTCGGGCGACCATTGGGCTTCGGATGTGCTTTTCGGCGGTGTGCTCGGCTACGTTGTCGGACACGCTATAGCTGGCGAAAACAAACAGCTCCAGGTAGGCGGCTTCAGAATTCAGCCGCTTGTTTCTACGCTGCGAGACAAACCCGCTGCCGGAATCGCTCTGGCAAAAGAATTTTAACGCTTTAACGTGATGATCGGCAGCTTTGCGTCTGGTTTTTGGGATTTCTTGATATGTAAACAAACGCCGGCGGGATATTAAGCAGGACGAATTTCATTTCCACGTCATTAAAATATTTTTTTAAATTCGGCCGCAGAAAAGGATTATATTGAAACTGAATATAGGTTTTGGATTTACTTGTTAAAGCAAAAATTTTTTCCTTTTCCGAGTCATTAAAGTTGGCAAGAGGAAGGCTGGACAAAATACAATCAGGCTGCTCTACATACCGGCTGCAGTTTTGGACATCGTCATTAACAACTTTCAGCCGAGAATCCTTTATCTTCTTCAAACGTTCGCAAAAATTAGGATTTATCTCAAGGCAGGTCAGTCGGCTGTCTTTAGGCATATGCCGCAGGATTTCCGTCGTTACCGAACCGGTTCCAGACCCGAACTCAACGATATTAGCTGCCTGGCCGATATGCTGCGCCATTTTCCTGGCAAGAAACGGTGAACTTTCCGCTACCGCTCCGACCTGTTTCGGATATTTTAAAAACTCACGGATAAATTTTATAAATCGCATTAAAAATTTTCAGTTATTGCTAAAAAAAATCTAAACCAATCCCACCGGCGGTATTCTACCAGATTCGACTTACAATACCACGATTTATCCAGCAAACTTCCCAATCCTGTCGTGCTTTGCTACCAAACGGTTATTTGCTGCAATGCCTTTTAGGATTGCATCGGTCAATTTAGTATTGCCGTTTTTAACTTCAAAAACAACGTTTTTGGCTATTTTCTACTAAACCAGACCCAGTTACACTACAAATTCGGCTTGTTTTAGGCACAGATAGTCCGGATTTGTTTTGACAATATGGGTATTATTATGGTATAATTATTTTTTTCGTATATATGTGATGAATAACAGCGGGAATATCAATTCTGCCTGTTTTTAAGAACATATTTTTTCTCATCTCTCTCACTGGCCGACAGGCTGGAGGAAAATTTCGATGTTTGATTTTAAGAAGATTTTACATAGTTACAGTACAGTTGCGTCTCCGATAGGAAGGCTCGCTATTTATTCGCCGCGATTTGGCGGCGCGTACCGCAACAATATAACTCTGCCGCTGACGGCAGATTTTTCAACCAAGATGTGTATTCTGCTGATAACGGCGATGCTTGTCTACGCCGGTTTCCAGACCCTCACCGATTTCAGGTCTATGCTCGAGGAGCTTCGTTCGAGTCGGACCGGCTGGATATTATTCTACGCCTTTCGTGCGCTTGTTATATCGAATATCGTAGTGTTCCTGTGGCGTATTCTGCTTGTACTGGGTTATAAACCTGTACCAAGTCGTTCCGACGAGCAGCTTCCGAAATGTACGGTAATTGTGCCGGCCTACAACGAAGGCAAACAAGTGCTCAAGACTCTTCGCAGTGTTCTTAAAAGCAATTATCCATTCGACAAACTTCAGATTATAAACGTCAACGACGGCAGCGCCGACGATACTCTTGCATGGATGCAAAAAGCCTGCAGCGAATCGGACGGCAGGATTGAAATGATAAATTTCGAAAAAAATCGCGGCAAACGCGCCGCGCTTTATGAAGGCATAATCCGCAGCAGAGGCCAAATCATCGTAACAATAGACAGCGATTCGATTATTGACCGCCGGACCGTCCGAAGGCTTGTCAGCCCATTTGCCGATGCTCAGGTAGGCGCCGTGGCCGGCAATGTTCGTGTCCTTAATCGCAAAGACGGCCTCCTTCCAAAAATGCTCGACATTATTTTCGCCTACAGTTTTGATTTTATTCGCGCAAGTCAGAGTATGGTAAACACGGTTTTTTGCACGCCCGGAGCATTAAGCGCTTATCGGAAAAATGTCATAATCAAAGACCTCAAGAGCTGGCTCAATCAAACATTCCTCGGTCAGCCTGCCACTATCGGCGAAGACAGGGCTATAACCAATATCGTCCTGCGAAACGGCTACGATGTAAGATTCCAGTCTGACGCGATTGTTTATACTATGGTGCCAACCGAATATAAGCAGTTGTGCAAGATGTTCCTTCGCTGGGCAAGAAGCAATGTACGCGAAACATGGGTAATGTTTAAATATATATTCAAAAAGTTCCGTACAGACTCGGCAAGCGGTGCCAGGGTCAACTTCATAATATCTTTCGTCAACCCCGTTGTATCGAGACTTCTGTTTTTTGGCGTTGCCGGCTGGCTGCTCACACAGCCATATGTATATCTGTCGCAGCTTTTATTCGGCGGAGCGGTCGCCTCAACAGCGCCGGTAGTTTTCTATATGATGCGGCGGCGAAATTCGGACGCGATTTGGGCCTACGTTTACGGATGGTTCTGGCTGACAGGCTTATGGTGGATTAGCATCTGGGCGGTTCTGACGATGCGAAACGGCAAATGGCTCACTCGCGATTTGCCCAACGGCACCCCGGCCCTGGACAGATTTCTCCAGCGTTTCCGCCTCCGTGCCGCATAAACCAGCTCCCGATTGCAACACTAAGATGCCTGAATTCTTCTGATTATTGAATAAGCGGGTAATTTCTGCTCAAGAATAATCTTTTGCGGATTATTGATAAATTCAACAGACTCACCTTCAACTGTTTTCAGCGGATTAGGCATTGTGATTTGTGAAATATCGCCTGCGGGCGTCAACACTTCAAGTTTTTCGCCTGCAAAGATTTTATTTCGTACATGGCAGATGCTGCCCTGTTCAGTTTTTTCGTCAACAATATCGCCTACAAAAACGGCTCCCGATTTCGACTGGCTTTTTTCGTAGCTGTAATCGTCCGGTGTAATCGAACCTTTCATAAAGCCGGTGCTGTATCCTCTGTTTTTTACCCTGCCGAGAAGTTTAAGACAGTCGCTTTGGCTGATTTTTTTGCCATCGATTAACTGCCTGTAAAGCGAAACTACCGACGCGATATAATGTACCGATTTCATTCTGCCTTCGATTTTGAACGAACTTACGCCTGCCTTTGCCAGGGGCTCGACATATTCAAACAGCGCAAGGTCCTTGCTGTTGAATAAATATTGGCCCCGCTGGTCTTCAAAAACAGGAAAATATTCATCCGGCCTTTTTTCCTCAACAAGAGAATACCCCCATCTGCACGGATGAGTACACTCGCCTCTGTTTGCTTTTCGGCCGGTCAGGTAATCGCTGATAGCACATCTGCCGGAATATGAAAAACATACCGCTCCGTGAATAAAAACCTCAAGCTCAACGCCGGTTTGCAAAGTATCTTTGCAAATCTGTTTTATTTGCTCCAAGGACAGTTCCCTTGCCAGGTTTACCCTTGCCGCACCGAGTTGCCTATACGCAAGGACAGTTTGGCTGCTTGTAGTGTTGGCCTGAGTGCTGATATGGATTGGGATTTTTATGCCCGTCTTTTTAAGTTCAAAAATCAGGCCGATATCGGAGACAATAAGAGCGTCAGCTTTGGCATCGGCGAGTTTTCCGGCGATATCGAGCAATTTGCCGTATTCATCGCTGAACGGATAAATATTGAGCGTAATATAGCCTTTTTTGCCCTTTTTATGCAGATAATCAAGCCCTTTGGCAGCTTCATCGAGCGTGAAATTGCCTGCAAATGCCCTTAGCGAGCCAAAATCCAGCCCGAAATAGACCGCATCGGCGGCATACTGGACGGCCCAGATGAGTTTTTCGTAAGTGCCCGCAGGGACTGTAAGTTCCGGCTTCAAAATGCTTCCTTAACCTTATTTTGACAGGAAATTACATATATATTGCGGTAAATAAGAGAAAAAAACAAACTTTTTTATTGAATATCAGAGGCTTTTATTCATAATAATGGGTTCAGTATTTTTGTCTTTAGCAATTTAATTAAGGAGCGTTCATGGGAACGGTACTCGATGCTTTGGTAAAGCTTCAAAGTGTTGAAAATAGTTTAAGGGCGGCTAAGGCCAAGCTGACTCGCTGCCGCAGGAATGTAATCATAAAAGAAAACGAACTGCGTACACATCAAAACTCCCTTCAGGCCAAGCAGGAAGAAATTCAGCTCACCAAAATCCAGGCTGACCGTCTCGAACTTGAACTCAAGAGCACGGAACAAACGCTTATGAAATACCGTGCGGCCCTGAACGTCGCCAAAAGCAACAAAGAATACGCCGCCATCTTGACTGAGTTGAACACTACCAAAGCCGACAGCAGCAAAGTCGAAAGCCAGGCACTTGAACTGATGAAAAATATCGATGCCGACCAGACTCAGTGCGACCAGATAAAGCAGCAGATTGAACTGGCAAAGAACGAACTTGCTGAAATTCGAAAACAGACCGAAGAGCAGGCGAAAAAATACGAAGACGAAATAGCCCTGATTGAACACCAGTGGCAACAGGCTGCCCGCGAGGTGCCTGCCGCTGCACTTGAAACTTTCAAAAGAGTCGCTGAAACATATGACGGCGAAGCCATCGCGGAAATCGAGGTGCCTGACAACAGGAGCGAAATCTATACCTGCGGCGGATGCTTTATGACACTTACTACCGAAACCGCAAATACACTGATGAGCCGTGATGAGATAATTCGCTGTCCGAACTGTACACGGATTCTATACATCAAACAGACGGAGAGTTAAAGGTTTGGTTGATACCATAACCATTTACACTGACGGCGGAAGCAGAGGCAATCCCGGCCCTGCCGCCGGAGCGTTTATAATCACTGATCAGGCGGGAAAACAAATCTGTGCACAGGCAAGATTTCTGCCGGACGCCACAAACAATATCGCTGAATACACCGCACTACTAACGGCCTTGCAAAAAACAATATCGCTTGGCGTTAAAAATGTAAAAATCTTCAGTGACAGCGAATTGATGGTCAAACAAATCAATGGCGATTACAAAGTCAAAAACGATAATATCAGAGAACTTTTCAGCCAGTGTTTTGCACTGCTCGATGAACTTACAAGCTGGCAGATAACCCATATCCCGCGCGAAAAAAATAAACTTGCCGACAAACTTGTAAATCGCGCTATCGACGCGGCCAAAGATATCGAGCAAAAAGACAGTCCGCAAAAAACAAAACACCTGCGTCTCGGTTTTCTCATCAGCGGCTCAGGCAGAACGATGATGAATATTCACGAGCTGATAAAACAGAAACAGTTGAACGCAGAAATAGCGACTGTTATTTCCTCAAGGTCGGAAACAGCAGGCGTCGAAAAGGCAAAGGCAGCGAAATTGCCGCTGGAGATAATCAGGAAAAAAGATTTCCCGGACCTCGACGGTTTCAGCAAACAGATAAGAAAAAATCTTCTCGCTGCAAAAGTCGACCTTGTTATCCAGGCAGGTTGGCTGTGCCTTTGGAAAATTCCCGCGGAATTTGAAAACCGCGTAGTGAATATCCACCCTGCTTTATTGCCTTCGTTCGGCGGACAGGGAATGTGGGGCCATCACGTTCACGAGGCCGTTTTAAAGACCGGTTGCAAAATCAGCGGCTGTACGGTACACTTTTGTACGAACGAATACGACAAGGGACCGATTATCGTTCAGCGAACCTGTCCGGTTATGGATGATGATAATCCGGATAAACTTGCCGCACGGGTATTCGAGCAGGAATGCATCGCGTATCCTGAAGCGATAAGACTTTTTGCAGCGGATAAACTGGTTGTCAAAGACAGCCGGGTGCTGATAAAATAAAAATACAATTTTAAGGTAACATTTTCAGTGAATCGTCAGCAAAAAAAACTTGTTGCCAATATTGTGACAGTCGTAACTTTTACCGTGGCTATGGTTGTCGGTTTTGCTAACATTAAAAATGCCATCAATCGTTCCGAAACTATCAGGGCTATGAAGATTCTGAGCGATGAAATCCTTAAGTACAAAAAAGGATACGGCTCATTGCCGCCGGAGTTTTACGTAAAACAGTTTACAGACAAAATCGGGGCCGTAAGGCTTTCCGGATTCCAGTATCGAGCCCTATGGATAGAATCTGACTCAAAACCCGACACTACAATCCTGGCCTATTCAGAAAAGAATTACAGAGGTCTGGTAAAAGCGGGATACGTCGTGCTGTGGCTTAACGGAAAAGTCGAATGGATGTCAAAAAACCATTTCGAAAAAGTCCTTACCACACAGCAAAAACAGCAGGAACTCCAATGGCTGCAGGATAATCTGCGAAAGAACAAAAATAATCCTTTAGGTTACTGAAAAACAGTCTGGCTTATCGTTCATTCCAGGTAAATTGTATCTTGCGATTTGATTTTAGGAATTTTATCCTTTTTTTTCACTATATCCTCTCTGCATATCGCAAAGGATGGAGCAATTTCAATTTTGCAGCCTGCAGTGCCATCTGTTTTTCTTGGGATTTCCACACCTGCCTGCTGCAGCCACGATACCCAGCGAGCAATCATCATCTTTTCGGCAACTACAGGATTATCAGGGCCTTCCTTTGCATCTTCCTTCACCGGAGCGAATTCCTCGCTGCGGATTGTTTCAAGAATAATCGATTTTTCCGCAAGCGGTAAGGCATCGAACATAAACGTCTCAAGTTTTATGCCATTAGGCTTATGCGGTTTTATTTTCTGTCCGTTCTTTAAATCAATATGGGATATTTTTTTGACTGTCCTGTGATAAGGCAAAGCAAATCCTTTTGCGTTAAGTTTTTCAATAAAGATACGGCTGATAATATGAATCGCAATACTTCCGAGTGAAAAAACAAGCGAACCGTCGGGGTTTTTCTTTTCCGCAAGAGGTTTAAATAATTCATCGTTGTATTCAATTACCGTTAATTTGCCGTCAACCCGGCAAAAATTCCCGACCTTTTCGAATGGTCCGGCTTTTGTCACAGCCTTCGAGGACATCTCGGCCTTATCCATCGCGTGTAGCCCTATAAAAAGCGGGTCGAAAATATTTATCAAAGGATTATCGACCTGAAAATAACTGATATATTCTATGCCGTGATTTTTCATATCCGCAATTGCGCCGCTTTCATAAAGAGCTTTTAAACTGCCGCCGTGACCATCCGGCGACATCGCTATCGTATCTTTTTCCTCGAGCAGAATCCTGCCGTCCGATGAAAAACTTACTTCCGTGCCTTGCTGAAAGATAAACACATTTTGCTCTTTGAGGCCGTAAAAATTATTGTCTTTAAAAATTTTGCAGGTCTGGCGGTGATTTGGTGGGCTTGTCATTATATACCATCTCGGCATAAAATCGTATTTTTCGCCTGAGGCTTTTATCGTCTCCGCAAAGAGTTGAAACAAAGTTTTATTTTTCAACGGGGTAATCGCAAAATCGCCCTTTGGTCCGTCAAAACCCAGCCTTGTCCCCTGTCCGCCCGCAACAACAAATGCAGCAACCTTCCCCTTTGATATAAGCTCTGCACCGAGTTGTTTTGCCTTGATATATTTTTCCTTCTGTTCAGAATCCTGCGGCAAAGCCGGATATTCCGGAACAGGTTCGATTTTTGTCGGCAGTTTCCCCGCAGCGGAATTTTCTATATATTGGCTGATTTTTTCGCCAAGCGATTTGAAGTCTATCCCTTCGATTTGCTTCAAAAGTTTGTCTTTGCCGCTGCTGTCAAGCTGGTTCCAGAAAGCCAGAAGATGCTGTTGATTATATTTTTGCAGTAATTGACTGCATTTTTCATATCTTTTTTCAATTTCCATCAGTTGCCCTTCAAATTGATGTTTTTCTGTTTTTCGCGCAGAACTGGCCCATAAGTTTCATCGCTTCGGTAAGTCTTTCACTTGCGCCGTCCATATTCGCGAACGCCTCAACAAGTTTTACCAGTTCCGGGTCTGCCGGTTTTAATCCAAGCTGATGTGAGACATTTACAATTCCCGCGTCGAGGCCGTAACGCATTGCCACTTCGGTATATGCGCGGGTAACGCCTATTCTCCTGCCGGGCAGGTCTCGCACGCTGTTGGTTACACCGAGCGAGAAATGACATTTTTTAAGCTGCGGGTCGGTTTTTATCCGCTTTATGGTATTGAACGCCCTATAAGTAAAACTCATCACGCCGGGCTGCATCGGCATATCTATCGCCAGCGGAAAGACCGTCGAGTCAAAGAATATATCGTCAGGTTTAAAACCGTATTTATTCACCGCCGCATCATAAATCGTTTTTGCAAGATTATAAAGGCCCTCAACAGTGCTCGACGCCTGGGGATCCTCACTAATAAGCAGCCCGATGAATTTATAATCGAAATGCTTTTTCAGCGGCATCAACGTATCGATGGTATAGTCTTTGATGGAGTTAATCAGCGGAGCGGCAACTTTTTCGCTCGTATTGTACCATTCCTTAAGACCGGCCACGAGAACATTGTCGTCGCTGCTATCGACACACACAGGTACGCCCCTGCCGTATTTGCGTATAAGCTTGACGTACTCTTTGACGAGCTTTACTGCCATTTCGGGGTCGGATTCGCCGAACTGGTCGATGTTGACTTCGATATAATCGGCGCTATCGGTCACCTGCGATTCTATCAGGGCCTTTATATAATCAAGCTGTGGACTCGGATGGGTAAATGCGTCGTCGCCAAGCTCGTGAAGCTGCTTCATTATCTGGCCTGTCTTTGGAATCGAGGCGTGTACAAGCTCGCCGACGCTGATTAGCGGGCTTCGCTGAGTATGATCTTTGCCGAAAAGATAATTAACTATCGAGGCGCTATGCTCAAGCTGCGGATTTCTTGATTTGTTGATAATTTTTTGCAATTTCGCCAGCCCGTCTTTTTTCGCTGCCGCCGCCCGGTAAATACGGTCGCCGATACAGACTTTGTCAAGATTGTTTCCGCACTTGCCCTCAGCAGTCGAATCGCCGCAAGGCGCGTTGTCCATTCCTTTTTCACATCCGCCGATAGTGCACAATCCGAAATTCTCCGGTAGGAAACAATCGCCGCATTCCTCGCAGTCGAACATAAGGTACTTGGCTGATTTCTCGAAAGTATTAAACGACTTGTAGCAGAACCCTTTGCCTTTGTCCGTGCCGAAAAATTTCATAACTTTTTTGAGCCAGTGAAAACCCTTGTACTTCGGATCAAGAATTGCCGCGTGGAAACAATCGAACACGAAATGCCCAAACGTTCTGTTTGTTTTTGACAGTTTCCTCCTGTTGCCCACATCGTCATAGAGATAGAACGCTTTTTTCGCCGGCCAGCAGAGATTTTCTTTGTACTGCTGCCAGTTTTCGCCGATTTCAGCGGCGCGTTTAAGTATTTTTATGAACATCTCATAATTAGGCACGCCTCCGACATCGACGCCGGCTGCGCCGATTGACTTATACATCGCGACCTGCTGGGCGGCACGCTCGATATGGCCGTCAATTTTCTCGGAATATACCTTTGTAAGAAGTTCATCGCTCACAAAGCAGCCCGGCAGCTTTATATCGTGCATCAGCCGCGGAGCAGGCGTTATCGTACTCAAAAGATACACATTGCCCAGCACGGGAATATCAAGATTCGCGTCCTTCAGATAACGTATCAGTTCGACGGATTTTTTCCAGTCCCAGCCGACCTGTGTAATCAAAAACTTCGCACCGCAGGCGATTTTCTTTTCCATCTTGAAATATTGCTGCATCTGTGATTCTTCGTTATATTTGAACGGCGATATTCCAGCTCCCGCGAAGAATTGCTTCACCGCGCCAAGTTCCTGCGGCTTTGCCGATATATAGGCTTTATTGTTCAGACTGGTTATCATATTAAGCAGATTAACCGACTCCAGCTCAAAGACTCCTTTTGCCGTAGCGGGTTTGTCGCCTGTGATAACAAAAATGCTTTCGACATCCATCGCCCTGTGCACTGCCAGAAGACTGGTAATCGCATCGGCATTCATATCTTTGCAGCTTACATGCGGAATGAAATCAAGCTCGCCCAGCAGTTTATTGCTGACGACATAACGATGTACATCCGCCGGCTCGATATTCGCCACGCCGCCGGGACTTTGCGGATTGGTTACACCGACAAAGTTAAAACCTGCCGGTATATCTTTACCGCCGCTGCTGTTAAAAGCTGCGAGAAATTTTTGTATCGGCGCAAAGCTGAAATTCGGCCCTCCGGTCAGCTCAGCCACAATGACAAAACCGTCTCTTTTTCGCAGTGCCTGACTAAGTCTTTTACCTTTTGATTCCATAGTTCCTTTCCTTATTACCGTGCCAACCTCTTCACACCGCTAGCAACGGCAAAACTTTCCAAATCCCGTCAAATAAACACAAAGATAATATAATAATTTTACGCCAAACAGCTATATATAAATACGAGGCTTTTTTAGTACTATATTGCTGATATAAAAATTGCTATTAAGGAAAAATTTAGTCTTTTATGCTGTGGATAATATGTTGATAACACAATAGTACTGTTAAAATAAATACTCTGCATAATTAAGAGAAAATAACGCCAATTACAGCCCTTTCTAACCAAACAAAAAAATTGTTTATTATCCAAAAATTTTATGCATATAACTTATTATATTACAAACACTTATGGCACATAAAATAGACCTAAAAAAAGGTGGCACATCTATTATTTCTTTTGATTGGAAAAAATGAATCAAATTTTATGCCAAAAAATGAAGCGGCCGAATTTTATCATTTAAGTGGAAAACTTCTTGTTTTAAGTTTATTTATAGCCCATTTAAAATAAAGAACTTATATTCGGACCTTATTTGTTAAATTAATTATTGACGTATTTAATAATTTTTTCTTTTAGCTTTTTGCTTATTTCGGCTGGATTTTTTGCCTGACAGACACAGCCTGATACCGCTATCCGCCTGGCTCCTGCCTGAAGAACTTTTTCAACATTTTCCGGCGTGATGCCGCCTATCGCAACCGCTTCAATCGACTTACCATCCAAAAATTTAACAGCCTGGGATATATATTCTATTCCGCAAACCTCAACCTGTTTTGTACTTGTAGAAAAAACCGAGCCTAACGCCACATAATGTGGTTTTTGTTCAACAGCCCTTGCCAACTCTGCCATCGAGTGGGTACTAATTCCTATAATCAACGGCCTAAGCTGAACTTTACGCACTTCGCCGACCGGCAAATCGTCTTGTCCCAAATGAACGCCGTCAGCATCGCTCGCAACAGCGATATCAACCCTGTCATTTATTATGCTTATGACATTGTTTTGTTTACATAAATCAACAAACTCGTGGGCGAGCGACAGAAACTGCGAATCAGAAATATCTTTTGCCCTCAATTGCAGGCAATCGGCTCCCCCTGCCGCACAATCGCGGGCAATTTTCAACACATCAACACCGTCCTGAACCGTAATTATGCAGTAAAGCCTTGTATTTTTGAACCTTAACGCAGGATACCCCTGCAAAGATATATCCTTTTCAAGCGTGTAGCAGTCGTATCGAATCTTTTCAAATTCAGCGCCCAATTTACCATCAATCGTACAAGCCGTTTCAGCAAGCACCCTTAACGCTTCGGTAGTCCTTGCAAAACCGGCAGTTACGCAATCTTCAAGATTGGCACGCTTCATTTGCCCTGCAACTTCCATCCCGCAGCCGATATCGTTTTCCGTATCACGTGCCGCGATAAGCTTTTGCATATCGAGTTTCGCAATCGCAGAGCTTAACCGATGCCGCAGTTCTTTACATCTGCCCGCCAAAGGCTCGTTTTCAAGAGCAAATCTGCAGAATTCCTCCGCTATCCGAAGCCCCTCGCGGGCGCGGTTAAAATTGGCATCTATAATTCTGTAAATGGCACGATTCATAATCCAATAAATCTAAAGCCCATTTGGCTTGAGTACAAGCTAAAATTTGTCGGTTGACTTGCAGGCTTTTATCGTTATAAGTGGTATTTTCAGCCTGTATCGCAATAAAGGACGCTATAATAATGAAAATTCTGGTCATTAACGCCGGCAGCAGTTCGATTAAATATCAATTGTTCGAAATGCCCGCTGAAAAAGTACTCGCAAAAGGTCTGCTCGAAAAAATCGGCGAGGAAACATCAAAATTAACCCATATTTTCGATTCAAAAGAGCACAAAATCCAGACAAAGGCCGCCGACCATTCGGCCGGTATGAAACTTATTCTCGATGCACTCGTAGGGCCGCAGACCGGCGTGATAAAAGATATTTCCGAGATTAAAGCAGTCGGCCATCGTGTCGTTCACGGCGGCGAAGAATTTACAGGTTCGGTCGTCATTAACGATAAGGTCATCGCCTCGATTGAGAAATTTGCCGACCTTGCCCCGCTTCACAACCCGCCGAATCTTACCGGCATTAAAGCCGCTCAGAAAAGTCTGCCGGATATTCCACAAATCGCCTGTTTCGATACGGCTTTTCATACCACCATTCCACAGATAGCCTACATTTATGCCCTGCCTTATGAAATTTATGAAAAGTATCGCGTAAGGCGATATGGTTTTCACGGCACAAGTCATAGATATGTCGCCCGCAGGTGCGCCGCCATAATGGGCAAACACAAATATGATGTAAATGTTATCACCTGTCATCTCGGCAACGGCTGTTCAATGACTGCTGTCAAGGCCGGCAAAAGCATCGATACTTCGATGGGACTTACTCCGCTCGAAGGTCTTGTGATGGGAACCCGAAGCGGCGACTTCGACCCGGCGATTCTGTTTTATCTTTCAGAAAAAGGTTACACCGTCGAACAGCTTAACGATATGTGCAATAAAAAAAGCGGATTGCTCGGCATATCAGGCGTATCGAACGATATGCGAAATCTGAGCCTGGCGGCACAAGCCGGAAACGAAAGAGCAAGACTTGCTTTCGATATTTTCTGCTACAGGATAAAAAAATACATCGGCACTTATACCGCCGTTTTGGGCAGACTCGACGCGATTATCTTCACCGGCGGAATCGGCGAAAACAATCCTGATATCAGGGCGCAGGTCTGCAGCGACCTTACTCAAATCGGCGTCAGCATCGACCCGGTTTTAAACATCGAGGCAAATCACGCCGAAGGTCTGATAACATCGCCCGAAAGCAGGGTAAAAGTCTTCGTCATTCCCACAAATGAAGAATTGGCGATAGCACAGGACACCTTCACGCTGGCTAAATAAGCTCCTCTTTTCGAGGTTAAATCCGCATTTCTTTATGCCGATACTTATAGTATGGACATACCGGAAATAGAACGTTTATTATCCGAAGCAATTGAAAACAGGCCCAAGGCTACTAATGCTCCGCTCAACCTCTACGTCTACAATGGAACAATCGTCTGCGGCACAAGAGCCGTTATGCCCAAAAACGCAAGCTTCATCGCCCACATCGGCCGCGACACTATCGACGCAGGCTTTGGCGAAAATCAGTGGAAGCTCATCGTTGAAAAAACATTCTGGATTTTAAAAGACAAAGGCAAAAGCAAAGAGCCCTGCGATTTCAAACAGAAACGCAAAGAGCCTCGCCTTCAGTATCACAGCGGAATCTGGTTCAGCCCCGCCAACGCGAATAAATCCTGGCAGGGCCAGATGCTCGACATCAGCAGCGGCGGTATGGCTTTTACCTGTTATAACCGCCGTTCCTGCCCCGACGTCGGCCAATCGATTACCGCTCATTTCACTATTCCCTGGTTCACACCCGATGGCAATATCCAGAGCCGCAAATTTACTCGTGAAGCGAAAATATGCCGGGTAAATAACGAGAACAGTTTTCTCAAACGCATAGCGGTTCAGTTTGCCGACCCGCTGCCCTTCAAACCCGCAGAGCAGAACCTGCCTAACGACGCTGATGTAACCATTCTCGACCCCGCACAGGCCTGATACCCTCTTTAATTCATCTTTCTTCTATCCTTGCTTTAACGGCGCCTTTCTGTACAATATATCAGGAATTGTTATGCGTACTGAAGGAGCGGTAAAATGAAAAAATCGGCATTTATTATAGTCATTCTGTTATTCACAGCAGGCTGCCAGAGTGTTTACTACGGCACAATGGAAAAATTCGGCAAATATAAACGGGATATTCTCGTCGACCGTGTAAAAAATGCCCGCGATGCCCAGCAGGAAACAAAGGAACAGTTCACCTCTGCTCTCGATAAATTCAAAAGCGTTGTAAATGTCCCCTCCGGCCAGTTGCAGGAAAAATACGATACGCTCAAAACTGAGCTTGATAAAAGCGAATCAAAAGCATCAGCCGTCAAAAAACGCATCAGCGATGTCGAAGATGTCGCCAATGCCCTTTTTGATGAATGGACAAAAGAGCTTGACCAGTACAAAAACGCCGAGCTGAGAGCTGAAAGCAAAAAGAAGCTCGACCAGACCCGCGCCAAATATACGCTATTAATTGACGCTATGAAAAAGGCCGAGACTAAAATCGAGCCGGTTCTTTCCGCGTTTCGCGACCAGGTATTATTCTTAAAGCACAACTTAAACGCACAGGCCGTCGCTTCGCTCCAAAGCGAGGTAACTACGATGGAAGCCGACATAAGCAAATTGATAACGGAGATGGAAAAATCAATCGCCGAAGCCGACAGCTTCATCAAAACTATGCAGGAATAAAAATAACACGGCAAAATGGAAAGTGAACAGCGGGGAAATCAGGGTTAGTTTTGCAGGGTAGGTCGACGATCCTTTCCGTTTGTCGCCACGCTCCTCGGTTTTCTTTTAAGGAAAAAACTAAGTGAATGAAGATAAAATTCAAATCGAAATACCGGATAACAATCAAAAAATTTGGCGGTATATGGATTTCTCCAAATACGTCGATTTGCTGACAACCAGCGCATTATATTTTACCAGAGCGGACAAACTCGAAGACCCATACGATTGCAGTTCGATGCAATTTTCGGTTGATGCGCATAAGCAATTACCACCAGCACCCCCGGAAGGTAAGGAACGAACGCGTCAGGTTAATACTTTTGAGCGGCTTTTTGTGTATTTGAACTGCTGGCACATGAATGATCATCAATCTGCCGCCTTGTGGAAGCTGTATTCTGAAAATAAATATGAGACAATCGCAATACAAACTACCTTTGGAAAGTTCAAATCTGAAATTGAAAATAAATGGTCGCGGGATGGCGGCCCTCTTATATCTAAGGTAAAGTACGATCCTAAAAATGCAGGAGAATCTATTGATGGGGTTCCCGGCGCAAAACTGTTTCGGTTTTTTAGCGTGGAAGAAATTATTTATAAACGACCATCATTTGAACATGAAAAAGAATTGCGGGCATTCATCTTTCAAAGATGTGATAAACTTAAAGAAAATAATACTCTAAGAAATGAAGCACATCTGGAAAAACTAATGAAGGAGCGTGATGAATTTATCCGTATACCAATAGACCCCGCCCAGTTGATTGAAAAGGTCTATGTCAGCCCTCTTGCCAAAGATTTGTTTGTGGAGTTAGTGAAAAATATTTCCGGTGAATTGAAAGATAGGGTTCTAAGGTCCGACCTGTATGAGCTTTATTAAAAAGAGAAGAGTCTAATAGGGAACGTTTACCTAATTTTTGATATTTCTGCGTACCTGTCCTGAGCGTAGTCGAAAGAATCAGCGAAATCTGCGATAAAAAATTGGTGCCTTTGTGTCTTTGCCTGCCCGTCCGAAGCCTTGGCGAAGGCGGGTGGCTATTTACTATGTTTTCGTAAATAAATTTGAATAATCATAATATCGGCAGGAGTGATTCCGCCGATTCTGCCCGCCTGGCCTAATGTAGCGGGTTTAAACTTCTTTAATTTCTCCCTCGCCTCGGCTCGAAGATGTTCTATTTTGTCATAATCCAGCCCTTCGGGCAGTCTTAATTTTTCGCTTTTTTGAAACTGTGCGACCGACCTTTCTTCTTTTGCCAGATACCCTTCGTATTTAGAGTCCGTCATTACGCTTTCGATTACATCCGGCCGGATGTCCAGCGCGGCAATTTCCGGCATTCCGGCGACAGTATTTTGCGGCTGTTTAAGATGATCCCACAATAATTTACCTTCTTTGCGGGTGCTCTTAAGAAAACTTGTAAAAATTTCAATTTGCGACATCGTTTCCTGATACTTCTTCCATCGCAAACTATCGACAAGGCCGATATCTCTTCCGATTTGTGTAAGTCTTCTGTCTGCGTTGTCGCTTCGCAGGCTCATTCGCCACTCTGCTCGTGATGTGAACATCCTGTAAGGCTCGTCAATTTCTCTGGTCAGTAAATCGTCAATCATAACGCCGATATATGCCTGGTCGCGCCGCAGCACAAGCGGCTCTTTATTATCGACAAGTTTTGCGGCATTTATCCCAGCGATGATTCCCTGCGCCGCCGCTTCTTCATAGCCGCTGGTTCCATTAATTTGCCCCGCAAGAAACAAACCCTTGATTTTTTTCGTTTCGAGACTGGGTTTTAGCTGTATCGCCGGACAATAATCGTATTCGATTGCGTAGGCGTAGTGGATTATCTTGGCGTTTTCAGTCCCCGCCATAAGTTTGAGCATTTTTTCCTGCACATCTTCGGGCACGGATGTGCTTATCCCGTTGCAGTAAATCGTCCTGATTTCTTCATCTTCCGGCTCGAGAAAAACCTGATGTCTGGTTTTATCAGCGAATCGCAGAATTTTTGTTTCGATGCTCGGACAATATCTTGGCCCAGTCGTTTTTATCTGTCCCGTATAAAGCGGAGCCCTGTCCATATTATCCATCAGGAGTTTATGAATTTTTTCATTCGTGTAAGTTATCCAGCAGGGAATCTGTTTTCGTATTATGGCCTCGGTCATAAACGAAAATGGCGAAGGTTTTTCATCGCCGTATTGAATTTGCGTCTTATCGTAGTCGATTGTCTTTGCGTCAAGTCTCGCCGGAGTTCCTGTCTTTAATCGTTTAACTTCAAGTCCCAGTTTACGCAGGCAATCCGACAGTTCATTTGCCACCGGCTCGTCCAGTCTTCCGCCTTGCCACTGCTTTGAGCCGGTATGCATTACGCCTTTAAGAAATGTCCCTGCCGCGACGATTACCGTCCTGCCCTGAAACTCTCTGCCATCGGTACACACAACGCCTTTTACTTCGTCGTTTTCGACGAGAATTTCGGCGGCTAACGCCTCGGCAATTTCAAGATTTTCCGTTTTCTCAAGCTGGTTTCGGATAAATTCTGAATATTTGTATTTATCGATTTGCGCTCTTGGCGAACGGACTGCCGCACCTTTGGAGCGGTTAAGGAGTCGAAACTGAATACCTGTCGCATCCGTCGCAAGGCCCATCAATCCGCCCAGAGCGTCTATTTCTCTTGCTATTTGTCCCTTGCCGATGCCCCCGATAGCGGGATTGCAGCTTGCTTTTGCGATTGTGTCTTTGCTGATGGTTACAAGAAGTGTCTTTGCCCCGATTTTCGCCGCCGCGTGCGCCGCTTCAGCGCCTGCGTGTCCTGCACCGATAACTATGCAGTCGAAAATTTTCATTTTTCTTCCGCCAGTGCCGTCGCCGATGCCATAACGAAATTGGCGGTATGACTAATGCTCAAACTTATTTCACCGACACCCAGCTTTGACGCGATTTTTTTCACTTCGCCGCCGAGTATAACCTGCGGTCGGCCGAGCGGGTTATTAATTATTTCGATATCCGTCCAGGCGATTTTGCCTCGCCAGCCGGTTCCGAGCAGTTTCAGCACCGCTTCCTTTGATGCGAATCTGCCGGCAAGTCTTTCGATGCGATTTTTCAACTCGTCGGCCTGCTGCTGTTCTCTCGGCGTGAAAACCCTGTCTAAAAAACGACTGCCATGCCGCTTAATCATCTTTTCTATTCGCGGGCAATCAACCAAATCTATGCCGTGCAATATTTTTTTCATCTTGGCCAATCGTAAGTTCCTCTATCCTCTCACTTGCCAGTCCTGCCATGCTTTTTCCGTACAGTAATCGAGAAAACTGTCCGCGTAAGACAAATCAACCTGCGATATTATTTTATTCATCATATCGTCGACCATTTTCTTGCGTCTTTCGTATACCATTCTTGACTCGACCTCGCCCTGAACTTCCTCGAATGGTTTGCAGCTTGAGGCCTGTTTATTTTCGAGTCTTACGATAAAAATATGCCCCTCGGCAGCAATAGGCCCGCTGGTCTGCCCGATGGCCATATTTTCAGTCACTTTCTCAATCGCGTCAAAAGGCTGGGCAAGCGAACCCGGCCGGATAGGTTTCCACAGCCCCCCGTTCGACGCCGCATGGTCGTTCGAATATTTCTTCGCAAGCTCGGCAAAATCCTCGCCTTTTTTGATTCTTTCTGAAATTTCCGCGGCAAGTTTCTCTGTTTTTTGCTGTGCGTTTGCGTTAGGGTCGTTCGGGTCGGCAAATTTTTCAACTTCAAGGTCGATAAGCCGAAACTCTATCTGGCCTTCTTTGACGTAGTAATCATTTTTTATCGTATTATAATATCCTATAAGTTCCGAGTGCGTAACCGGCTTGTCCACTTTGATTTCTTCGGACACAAACGACTGCACAAGCAGCGCCCTCCTCTGAAACTTGGAAAATTCCTTCCAGTTAGTGCCCATACTCTTGAGCGCCCTCTCCGCAGCGGCATAATCCCCGCCGTATCGCGCGATAAAGCTTTGTACTTCCTGTTCGACAATTTTATCTATGATGGCCTCGTCGATATTCTCAGGCAGCGCCGCCTTGGCTTTTTCGTAGAGTTTGATATCGCCTATCTTTTGTATAAGAACGCTCCCCAGCATCGGCTTTACTTTTTTCTGAAATTGTTCATAATCCGTCTGGCTCGCGAGCTCGCCGATTTGCTGACGAATAGGCTCGATAAGCTCATTTGCCGTTATCGCCTCCGAGTTAACCGACAAGGCCAATCCTCCGCTCGGCCGCGGCAGAGTTTGCGACCCAGTCGGCGGCTCAATCGTATCCAGAAGTTTATTGTCTACATCGCTCTTCTTCTTGACCTCGCTGCACCCGTAAAACCAGACTGCGACAAAAACTGCCAGCGACAAAATAACAACGTTCTTTATTTTCATAATTGACATCCCTGTAAAATTCTCAACCGGCCGGATTATAGCCTGCATCACGTTCTTTTGCGAAGTATTTTTCTTAAAATCGCACAAATGGTGTTCGGCTCGAGATATTTCTTCTCAAGCCGTATATGCACCGTTAGCGGGTCGGGAATTCTCACTTTTCCCGGCGCACCGGCAAAAATTGTCATTGCCTTTTTGCCGCTGTCTTTTTCAAGAGCGAAAACCACATCGTCGCCGCTTATCGTAATCGCGCGTACCCCGGCCGCCGAGGCAAGGATTCTAATTTCCGCAAGCTCTATCAGCTTTTGCACCTCCGGACAAATATGGCCGAACATATCGCCAAGTTCCTCTTCAAGTCTGACCAGGTCTTCGCTCGTCCTCGCCGCTGCGATTCGCCGGTAAACATTCATCCGCTGCGAATCGGCCTGTATATAGCTTCGCGGTATATAAATCGAAAAACCAAGCTCGACAACCGCCGTCGGCGCTTTTTCCAGCGGCTCGTTTTTCAGTCTCTTCACCGCCTCTGCCAGCAGCCTGCAGAAAAGTTCATATCCTACCGTATTAATATGCCCTGACTGCTCCGGCCCCAGGATATTTCCCGCCCCGCGTATTTCAAGGTCTCGCAGCGCGATTTTAAATCCCGCCCCTAACTGCGAATATTCCTCAATCGCTTTTAATCTCTTTACCGCCACCGGACTGATGCCCCTTGTCCGCGGCAGAAGAAAATACGCGTATGCCCTGTGCTTGAACCGTCCGACTCTTCCGCGAAGCTGATGAAGCTGCGCAAGCCCAAACCGGTCAGCGTCGTTTATAATAATAGTATTGGCGTTTGGAATATCGATGCCCGATTCGATTATCGCTGAGCACAAAAGCATATCAATCTCGCCCACCACAAACTCAATCATCGCCTTTTCAAGTTCGTGCTTGTGCATCTGCCCGTGAGCGATTGCGATTTTTACGTCAGGCACTAATTTTTTAATTTCGTCCGCGAATTTTTCTATCGTCTGTACCCTGTTATGTACGAAAAATACCTGCCCCTGCCTGTTAAGCTCGAAAAGTATCGCCCTTTTTATGATTTCCGCGTCGAATTTCTTTACCTGCGTAACCACCGCCCGCCTGTCCAGCGGCGGAGTAGCCAGCGAGCTTATATCCCGCAGTCCCAGCAGCGACATATGAAGCGTCCTCGGTATCGGCGTCGCCGTCATCGTCAGTATATCGACGTTGACCCGCATCCTTTTCAGCTTCTCTTTATGCTCGACGCCGAACCTTTGCTCTTCATCGATTATCAGCAAACCCAAATCCTTAAACCCGACATCTTTGCTTAACAATCGATGCGTCCCGATAAGAATATCGACCTTGCCCTCTTTTGTTCGCTTGACGACTTCAGCGGCGTGCTGTTTTGTCTTGAACCGGTTTATCGACTCCACCGATATCGGAAAATCCGCGAACCGCTGTGTAAACGTCCTTTCGTGCTGAATGCACAAAACCGTCGTCGGCACAAGAACCGCCACCTGCTTTCCCGCCTCGATTGCCTTAAACGCCGCCCTCATCGCAAGCTCGGTTTTTCCATATCCGACATCGCCGCACAAAAGCCTGTCCATCGGCACCGCTTTTTTCATATCGCTCTTTATCTGTTCGCTGCAGCTTTCCTGGTCAGGCGTCTCCTGATATAAAAATGACTCTTCGAATTCTCTCTGCCAGTTCGAATCTTCGCCGTATGCGATGCCCTTCATACTTTGCCGTCTTGCCTGTATTTCAAGCAGCTCCGTTGCAAGGTCCGCCACCGCCGATGCGACTTTATTTTTCTGTCTCTCCCATTTTTTCGTCCCGATTTTGCTAAGCTTGGGCCTTACCGCCGTCGTGCCGATATATTTCTGTACAAATCCGATATTCTGAACAGGCACATGCACCAGCGCGTTGTCGGCGTATTGAAGCGTCAAAAACTCGCACTTATTGCCCTCTTTTTCTATCGTCTCTATGCCTTTGAATTTCCCTATCCCGTAATTTATATGAACGACATAATCGCCCTTGTTCAATTCAGCGACCGAATCGACCGCTGTCGCCGCGCTTATCGGCCGGACCGTCCGCCGCAAAATCGCCTGCCCGAACAACTCATGATGTGTCGCGACAATCGTCTTGAGTTCCTCAATTATGAACCCACGATGAACAAACCCTATCGGCAGATGAATCCCGTTAGAGACAACCTGTTTTTGGTGCTGCCCCAATTTATTCTGGTCAGCCCTGTCTGATTTGCTGTCTCTAACGGGATGAATATTTTGTTTAGCCCCCACCCCTGCGGTGGGGGTTCGTTTATCTTCGTTAATTATTTCCTCTATTCGCTTTACCTCCGCCGCCGTTTCGCAATACAAATAAACATCCCAGCCCTCCTGCCCCGTCTGTGTCAATTGCTGCAGTGCCGTCCTGTGTCCCGCCCACACCGGCCCGCTCTTGTGCTCGAACTGCTGCGTGCTTTTTATCCTCAGCTCTATATTTTCAGCATCGTCCGCGAACCTGCTGACAAAAACCTTCTTAAATCCGCCAATCGCCTTGAATATCTCTTCCCATTTATACAGCCCTTCGGGTCTTTCAACCCTGCGTATAAAAACATCCGCGATTTCCTGAACTTCCATCGGCTCCTGAACGAAAATAATCGTCTCCGGGTCGAGCACATTCAAAAATAGCGTCTGATCGCTGCCGTTTACGCTGATTGCGGACGTGATTGTAATGCCTTCGATATGTCCAGACGATCTTTGAGTATCTAAGTCGATTATTCTTATGCTTTCTATCTTGTCGCCGAAAAATTCTATCCTTATCGCTGCCGGCTGACTTGATTGCGCGATAACAGGCGCGAAAATATCGATTATGCCGCCTCTTTTGACAAACTGACCCGGCAAATCAATCTGCGCCACCGCCTCGAAACCGTTATCCGCAAGCCATCCGCAAATCTTGTCCATTTCGATTGTTTCACCGGTCTGCAGTGCCAATCCTTTTTCCAAAAGTTTTGTTGGCTTTGGCACCGGCTGCATTATCGCCTGTATCGATGTCGAAATAATCCCCTGCGATTCATCGCCGTTTAGCCGTCGCCGGCACGGCGACGAGGAATCCGACGCGATTTTCAAAACCAATCTCGCCCGTGCTGCGCTGATTTCATCGGTCGCGTCGATTAGTTCTTCCCCCGCCCTGCCCGGCAGCGTCTCAATATTTTTCCCCTCAAAAGCAAGAAGGTCATCAACGACATTATCAGCATCGTCGAGGTGCGGGCTTATATAAAGGATTGGTTTTTTAAGCTGCTGGTGAATATGTATCGCCAATAAAGGCGCAAAGCTTCCCCACGTCCCGGCAATTTTTACCGCCCTGTTGCTATCGACGGCCTTTAGCTGGGAAATTATTTCTGTTACTATCTTGTCCCTGCCAAGATTCATTTATTTTATAGTATTGTATCCTCAAACAAGTCAGGAAACAATACCGCATATAGCCCCGAAAAAACAAAGGGCCGTATTAAGCAGCCCTTTGACAAAACTTTAATATCTCAAAACTCTTTAAGGGGTCGCCCCCTCATTATAAATCTGCTGAATTTCAGTTCCAAATAACGCCCTGTTATAAATACGAACGTCGTCAATCAAGCCGTCAAAAAAGTAAGTTGAGGAGGGGTTTGTTTTTGCAATAACTATTGGCGCATCAATATTAGAAGGTATGCCATAACCGTTATCAAATGAGGAATCAAGTTGGCCGTTAATGTAGATTTTTACCTTACCGGCATTATCGGTAGCAGCTACATGGTACCATTGGCCGGTGCCCAAATGTGTAGGGCTCAGACAGGTCCGGTAGTGTGAACCGCTTGAATCGTGGAATATTACCTGGTTGCCCGTTGAGCCGCCATACCCACTGCCAAATATTATAAGAGCCCATGTAGTATTTTCATTCATTTGCTTGCATATAATCTTTTTTTGGGTATTTCCGACATTTGCATCAAGTGTTATCCATGCGCTTAAAGTAATTTGGTTTGTTGTTATCTGCTGAGTCGAATTATTAGGAATATTAATATACTGATTTGTGCCGTTGAAGTGCAGGGCGCTATTAATCTGGCCTGTTATCCATGTCGGGCTGTTGACCAAAGTGCCGTCATTGCTGCCTGCACTGTCATAAGCGATTGTGCCACTGCCTTCGTCAAACTTCCAATGAGAAATCGGCTGCAGCCTCTCATTTAATAGCCAATTTTCCAAGAACATTGCAACATCTTTAATGTCTGTTATACCGCTTAAATCGAAATCACTTTTTCCGCACCAAAATGGAATCTCGCAGTTGTTTTCGAGCCAATGATATGCGAACAGCGCAAAGTCTTCGAAGTTAACGGCATAATCTCTGTCCATGTCACCGCAAGGCCAGCATCTGGGATATTTACTCAAATCGCTTTCCGTAAAAAACGTCGGCGGCAGTCCTCTGCCCTGTGACAAACCCGCAACAAAACTTCCTGCGTCAATATTCAGATAGCTTATACAAATTGTACCGTCGACAAAGAACATTTCTATTTGAAAACTGCTTAATTTTGTTTTGTCGCCAAATACAGGAATATTTTTAAATGTTACCGCAATCCTGTCATCCATCTGTTTATAGGATATGTTCTGACTATTTAGCGGCGATAAATCGGTAAACAAACCTGAGATTCGCGGCAAATTAAAATGATTGCCAAGCGTACCCGAAAATTCAGTATCTCCGCTGTCGAAAGTAATGTAACCATTACTGCCGATATAGAAACGGTCATAATATGTACCATAAAATGAAAAATGTTTATTATCACTCAAAATTACCTGGACAAAATCGTCATCTCCGATTGTTACATTAGTCCCACCATTTGGATCCGTTAGAAATCCTGATGTTTTTTTGTGGCAGGCCTCATAATAAGCAATCGAACCATCGGGGCTGAATGTCAGTATAACATTTTTCAAATCATTATTCGCATTAAATGACTCGGTGAAATAATCCGGCGGCTTAACTGTAAGAGTTGCAGGACGCTGCTTAACACTATTGCTGTCTAAATTTTTAAATATCAATGTCGTATTGTAAATATTCGGCTCAAGTACATTAGCATCTGTATCGATACTAACACTTACTTCTATTGTTTCCATCGGTTCCAGAACACCTGTTGCCGGTTCCGTCCTGAGCCAATTCGCTGTTTCTATTGCTTCCCAGTTGACCGCCTCGGCTCCGATATTTGCCAGTGTATATTTTTTACTCACCGGCGTAAATGGACCGCCTTCTGTACCCTCAGACTCAAAACCATCGGCCGGACTTACTTGTAAATCATCTATCATCACTGTCATTGTTACCGGTATTGTCATTGGACTTAACGGGTCATTTGACAAAACCAAAATTTCCGCCTGATATGTCCCCGGCGTCAAATTTGTCGCGTCAAAAATTACTGACAGTTCATTTGAGTCTCCCGGCTGAATACTGCCTTCTTCCGGTTCTACAGTAATCCACGCCGATTTTGTTTCAAGAATTGCGTTATACAGGTTAAGCCTGCCTTCCGAAACGCATTTGCCGGTAAGAGTTTTATCAACTGTTTGAAGCAAAATATCCTTAACTTCTGTATTGCTTAACGCAGGATTCATTGACCACACAAGAGCACATGCACCCGAAATATGCGGAGTCGCCATTGACGTTCCGCTTAAATATTGATAACGGTTGCCGGGCTGGCAGCTTAAAATATCGCTGCCCGGCGCTCCGATATCGACCGACACCGGCCCGTAATTGGAAAAGCTTGATTTGTTATCGTATTTATCTGTTGCCATTACCGAAATTAGGCTCTCGCTGGTATAATTCGAAGGGTAATGAGAATATGTGTCGTTATTGCCCCCGTCATTGCCTGCTGCCGCTACGAACAGCATTCCTGCCGCACCTGCCGCGTCAATCGCGTCCTTAAGCCCCTGGCTGTAACCTCCGCCGCCCCACGAATTACTCGACAATTTCGCCCCCATAAGGATACTATATTGAACCGACGCTATTGCGTCATCAGTATAACCGCTTCCGCCGGAGTTTAAAAATTTTATAGCCATTACTTTAACATGCCAGCATACACCGGCTACGCCCTGCCCATTATTACCTATAGCGCCTATCGTTCCTGCACAATGAGTTCCATGATAATGGTCATCCATCGGATTGCCGTCATTATTGCAGAAATCGTACCCATAAATATCATCTATATAACCATTGCCATCATCATCAACTCCGCTTGTTCCATAATATTCTGCCTGATTTACCCACATATTTGCGGCAAGGTCCGGATGTGTGTAATCAACGCCCGTGTCGATAACCGCCACAATTATCTCGCCGCTGCCCGTTGTTATATCCCACGCTTCAGGCGCATCAATATCAGCGTGCGCTGTTCCTCCCGATTGACCCGTATTATGCATACCCCAAAGCTCATTGAATCTTGTGTCATTTGGGAATGTCGACAAAGCGCGTACTTCATAGTTGGGCTGAGCATATAAAATATCCTCAGATTGATTGAATTCTTTAAGTGCCGATTCTACTGTCATTCCTGCCGGAAGGCTCACAACGCTCAATCCAGGTACAAGCTGAAAATCACGTTTTACGGCGGCGCCAAGAGCAGTTAACGTTTGCAGTTTTTTTGATAAACCAACACGCCTGCCCGTAATTTTATTACCGAAACGCACAATTAATTCGCCAGCTTTATATGGCACGTCTTCAGCAACTGTAAAATCGTAGTTTGGGGGAATCGAAGAAGTTATTACATCTGTATCGCCAGCTTTTTCTAAAACTAATTCTTCGCTATGAACTCCACGTGTCCGTATCAAATAATTCAGTCCGACTGCCCCACTATTGCCTATTGTGAGCGTTCTTGTTTCGACGCCGCCTTCTTTCGTAGTTATCTCAAAACTATTCGGATCCGCCCAGACGCCTCCGAAAATATCTTGGCTTGATAATACGGCAATTATGAACAGTACCACAGATAGATATAAGGTTTGCTTTTTCATACTCCCTTTTCTCCTATTTTCAATATAGTTTCTCTCTAAAATCCTATATTATATAATTTACAGTAAATAGTAAAAAAAACAAGAAAATTATGATATACCCCCCCCCTATTTAAAACTTTAACCTCTTTTTGTATAAGCAGTTATATGCTATATTATATTCTAAAGCTTTCAATCGCCAAAGCAGGTATTGACTGCCCTTGCCGCTTTTATCAGCGGATGGTCTTTCGGCACATTTCTTACCTTGCCCGCCACTTGCGACAGCGGCACGCTCGAAAGTTTATTACCCTTAAGCACAACCAGATGATTTTTCACGCCGCTGACCAGCAGTTCCATCGCCTTATATCCGAAACCTGTCGCAAGCACCCTGTCATAAGGCGTAGGCGAGCCTCCCCGCTGGATATAGCCCAAAGTTACGCTGCGTGTCTCGAGTCCCGTTGCAAGTTCAATCTCGCCGGCAACTTTATTTGCGATTCCGCCCAGCCTGATTTGCTCCGGGCTGAACGCGATTTTTTGTCGAACAATCAGTTCGCCGCCGATCTCTTTAGCCCCTTCTGCGACGACTATGATACTGTAGCTTTTGCCCCACTTATTTCGTTCCTTGACAAATTCGCAAATCTTTTTGAGGCTGTACGGAATTTCAGGTATAAGAATAACATCGCCTCCGCTGGCAACTCCCGAGTGCAGCGCAATCCACCCTGCGTATCTGCCCATCACTTCGACAACCATAATTCGATGATGTGAGCTTGCCGTGGTCCGCAGTTTATCAATCGCCTCGGCCGCTGTCGTCACAGCCGTATCGAATCCGAATGTCACATCCGTGCCCCAAAGGTCGTTATCGATTGTCTTTGGAACGCCTATAATCGTAAGTCCGTTTTTCGCAAGTCTCGCGGCGCTGGTCATCGTCCCGTCCCCCCCGATGCAAATCAGCGCATCGATTTTTTTCTCCTTCAAAGTTTTAACGCAGACCTTCGACAAATCTTTAAATATTACTTTGCCTGCCTTGTTTTTGACCGGATAACTCGAAGGATTTGTCGTATTATTAGAGCCCAGTATCGTCCCGCCCGATTCGAGGATATGGCTGACATCCCTATAGCTCAGCGGCCGAAGTCTTTTTTCCAGAAGTCCCAGGTATCCGTCTTCGATGCCCCAGACCTTCATACCGTATTGCGTCAGAGCCGTCTTCGTTACCGCACGGATAACCGCATTCAGCCCTGGACAATCCCCGCCGCCAGTCATTACAGCTATAGTCTTGATTTTGTGTGCCATATAAATCTCCATAAATTTAGCCTCGCCGACTCATTCGACGGGTTCTTTCGTCCGCGTTTATAATAATTCATCTCAGCACCTTTTGCAACTAACATTAAAATCGAAAACCCGCCGCTTGTCCCGTTAATTACTTAACAGAAAAGAGTTATAGGCAATAATTGACAAAACCGTCGTTTTACCTTAATATATCGCTTTTCAATATTTTACAAGGAAACGACAAATGCAGAACAAGGTAAATCCAGGTTTGAACGAACTTGATGAAAAATGTATTCAGACGATAAGATTTTTATCATTAGATGCTGTCCAAAAAGCAAAATCCGGCCATCCGGGTATGCCGATGGGAATGGCTCCGGCCGCATATACGTTATGGATGAAATATCTCAGGCATAATCCGACAAGTCCCAAGTGGCTCGGCCGCGACAGGTTTGTCCTCAGTGCCGGTCACGGCAGTATGCTTTTGTACTCGCTTTTGTATCTGACGGGTTACGATTTAAACCTTGAGGATTTAAAGAACTTTAGGCAGTGGGGCAGCAAAACTCCGGGCCATCCGGAATTTGGACATACCGCAGGCGTCGAGGCAACGACCGGCCCATTGGGCCAGGGTATCAGCAACGCGGTCGGTATGGCACTGGCGCAGAAGTATCTGTCAGCCTATTTCGACAAAGACGGCTCCGATATCTTTGACTACAACATTTTCGTCATTGCCGGCGATGGCGATTTGCAGGAAGGCGTATCGTCAGAGGCTTGCTCCCTTGCAGGTCATCTTGGCCTGAATAAACTCGTGGTTATTTACGATGACAACCATATAAGCATCGATGGAAATACCAGCCTGTCATTTACCGAGGACAGGGCAAAGAGATTCGAGGCGTATAACTGGTATGTTCAAGTCGTCGGCGGCGATGGCAACGATATGGTATCGTTCGAAAAGGCGCTGAAAAACGCAATGGCCGAAAAGAACAGGCCAAGCATAATTAATCTTAGAACACATATCGGATACGGAAGTCCTAATTTTCAGGATACACATACCGCTCACGGCGCGCCGCTGGGCGAGGATGAGATTAAACTTATCAAGAAAAACTTCGGCTGGGACCCGGAAAAGACGTTCGTCGTGCCGGATGAAGTTCTTAAACATATGCAAACGATGAAGGAAAAAGGCGCAAAACTCGAAAAACAGTGGAACGAGAAATTCAAAAAATACGCTGCGAAATTTCCGGACCTTGCAAAATTAATTACCGATGCTCAGGCAGGAAAGTTGAGCATTGATATCGATAAACTCCTCCCAACATTCCCCGCAGAGCCGATGTCAACCAGAGTAGCTTCCGGCAAAACGCTCGATATTTTAATGCCGCTGATGCCGCTGGTTCTGGGCGGGTCTGCAGATTTGACGCCATCGAATAATACAAGGTACAAAGGCGTGGAAGATTTTCAGAAAGATAAACCTACCGGACGCTATATTCGCTACGGCGTTAGAGAGCACGCAATGGCCGCTGTGATGAACGGTATCGCGACCAGCGAACTCTTGCGTCCTTATGGCGGAACATTCTTCTGCTTCAGCGATTATATGCGCCCTGCGGTGCGAGTTGCGGCGATGAGCGGATATCGAACAATTTTCGTATTTACGCACGACACAATCGGACTTGGCGAAGACGGGCCGACACATCAGCCTGTCGAGCATATCGCAGCTTTGAGATTGATACCGAAAATGCTCGTAATCAGGCCGGCGGACGCTAACGAGACGGCTTACGCGTGGAAAATGGCGCTGGAATATACGGCCGGGCCGGTTGCGCTGCTTTTGACAAGACAGAATATCACGACTTTCGACAGAACAAAATTCCCCGCCGCCTCGAATATCGCCAAAGGCGCTTATGTTTTGATTAAACAGGATAAGCCTGATGTGCTCATCATCGGCGTCGGGTCGGAGCTCGAAATCGCGGTCAAGGCCGCCGAGAAACTTGCCTCTGAGAATATCAAGGCTCAGGTCGTCAATATGGCAAGCTGGGAGCTGTTCGAAAAGCAGGACAAGGCGTATAAGGATTCCGTACTGCCGCCGAGCGTTAAGGCGAGGGTTGCCGTCGAGGCGGGCGTCGAAATGGGCTGGGAAAAATATATCGGCGATAAAGGCGAGTTTATCGGTATGCACGGCTTCGGCGTTTCAGCGCCGTATAAAGTCTGCTACGAAAAGTTCGGTATTACAGCCGACGCCGTAGCAGCGGCCGCAAAAAAATCAATCGCCGCAAAATAATCACACGGCAAATTTGCCGTATTAAATTTCGGTTAGCCCCGCCATCGTAATGACGGCGTTCCTCATTCCGTTTTTAGCTATCTAACTGGGGTCAATTCCGAACCAAAATAATCCCTTTCATAACCCCTTTATTGTTATATAATTAGTGAAAATTGTGTAAATTTATCAAAAAAACCAAAAATTTCCTTGATTTCATTAAATAATGTGGTAAAATACCTATATGTTATATGAATAGTTAATAATAAACCGGCAGGACAGATTAAATCTATACCTCCTGAATCTTGTTTCTGCCGGCCTCTTTTACAGAGCCGCGACCGTAAGAGAGCGGTAAATCAAACGTTCGCGACCGTAAGAGAGCGGTAACACAAAAAAATGAAATCCAAAAAAACAAAGTATAAAATAAGAAAAGTCGCCGGCAAATTTGTAAGGCTCGACGTTAACGACTTCTACGACCCCAAAATCCTCAATTCGAGTTTGATGATTGTCGGCAATCGTCGTGTTATTGTTTGCGATTACAAACATAAAAAATATTTCTCGCTGCCTCGATATATCAAGAAAGCCAAAAAAGGTCAGCTTGTCGACCATCGTGACAGGAACTCTCTCAATAACCGCAGAAGCAATCTGCGAATCGCCGACGCAAGGCAAAACGCTCTCAATCGCAGGCTCAAATCCAATACCGGCCGCATCGGCGTTTCAAAAACAACCAGAACCAAAAGAGACAATAAATGTTACTACGAGGCCTATTTCCAGCCCGAAACAGGCAAAAGAAAAACGTTCTGTGCCCCTCTTACACGAAAAGGCTTAACTCTTGCCGCTCTGGTAAGGGATAAATTCGTTCTCGAAGCAGGCGACGAGGAATTTGCGCTGCTGAATTTCCCAATATTTAAAAACGAACCGTTTAAAACTATTTTATTAAGGAGCGACTTAAATGAGTACAAACAAACAATTAGTCCTAAGAAGCGATTATAATTACGAGGATTTTCTCGGATTGCTGATTGCCGCCGAGGAACTGACGGGCGTATTGATTGTCAGCGGCGTTTTTATAAGGCTAAAGAGCATTCTATGCGTGATTCATTATATCGACGGGCTGAATCGGCTGTGGTATTTCGACTGTACGAGCAAAAAAAGGAAATGCGTCAACCTCGAATTAGTCCAGGCGTTCGGCGTACTTTGCGATGTGCCGGAATTAGTTGCAGAATGAGCCGGATAAAGTCTGCTATGAAAAGTGGCATTACGAGGCTGTAAGAGTTTACCCCGGAGTTTACCCCTGCGAAGGCAGGGGCGGCAGCGAAAAAGTCCATCGCTGCAAAATAATTTTGCCTTTCGATTTTCACGCCCTTGGCTATCTAACCGGGGTTTTATGCCGATATAAGGCTTTCATTGGCAGTTATTTCCGCATTTAACTATCAAATAATCAATAATTAAAAGTATTGTTAGCCTTGAAATTTTTTTTATGCCCTGTATAATGCCATACAAGGAGTGTATGGAATGGAATCACGCACAATCCAATCTAACACCAGCAGCCAAAAAAGTAATAAAGGACGCCGGCTTCACACTCCTCAAAGACAACAGACTATATAACCGCTGAGTTTTTATCTGGCCGCAAAGAGGCAATAACAGTTTATGAATCAAAAGGACAAGAAAAACAGCATCAAAAGACCGCTTGTTTTTATGCCAGAAAATGAACCATATCTCGGACTCAAATCTGTCTTTTGGTTCGACCGATTAATATGCTGGGCACTCGAAGGGAATACAAAAGTCGCCAAATGGACTATAGACCACAGGAGTTCGATGACGCAACTTCAGCTCGCGGCCTGCCAAATAATCCCTCAAGGTATAAGCATCGCCCTTAGCATTAGAGAGTTAATACGCCAAGGGTACCTGTTTTCAGCGATGATTCTTATTCGACCTCTTATAGAAAGAGCTGCTGTGATTTCCTATCTTGATTTACATCCTGATGCAGTTACTTTGTGGGAAAACGGATGGAAACATGGTGAGAGGCCTCCCCTTGCAACCATGATGAACGAGATGAGTGGTAGATCAAGCAAAGAGGAAGCTCAAAAAATATGTAGCGAACACAATCACATTGTTCATGGAGACCCGCTTAGTTGTTGCCATAACATGATACACCTTAATGACGGGAGCATTGGGTATGCCAGTGGAAAAATACTGAACAACCATGAATTATGTGACGGTATTGCAATGGAGGCACAATGCTACCTTATTGTATTGGCCGGGCGGATGTCCAGAATATTTTCAGATGTAGATATACCTCAAATGCCCAAAGAGGATAAAGCTTGACCAGCTAACAAATTACTGCACCAGCGATTTAAACGTTGTTTTTCTGAAAAAAAGATATGGCCGAACTTATTACAAAAAAATAGAATATGGGGAAAAACCAGATGGGAAGTAACCGTTTTTTAAGTCCGCAATTGATGCGAAGTCCTAAAATTATAAAATTTTGCTTTCTTATTACAAGATAATGTGTTATCTTGTAGCAGTGATTTGCGTTATTACAAGTTTAAAAATAAGAGCCAGTGAATGAAAAGGTCCCGCGCAGGCCGGTATATCACGATTTCAACAGTTGGCGAACGCTGTCGAGCGTTCGTGCCGGACCCTCTGCCCCCCAAACCACCTCTGGAGATAAGTCCGGCCCTTCGTGATGTTATTGATCGCGCACTGCTGGCGCTGGGTCGGCTGGACAGCGTCGCATTGTTGCTGCCTGATACCTCGCTATTTCTCTATATGTATGTTCGAAAAGAAGCCGTACTTTCCTCCCAGATAGAAGGCACGCAGACATCTCTGTCTGACCTCCTTCTTTTTGAAATGGATGCGGCGCCAGGTGTCCCGCTCGACGACGTGAAAGAAGTGTCCAATTATGTGGCATCTATGAATCGCGGTCTCAAACGCATCAAAGAAGGATTGCCATTGTCGCTTCGTCTTATTAAAGAAATCCACGCCGTGCTTCTGTCTAAAGGCAGGGGAAGCAGCAAAAGCCCCGGTGAATTCCGTACAAGCCAGAACTGGATTGGCGGCACACGGCCGGGAAATGCTTTATTCGTTCCTCCGCCTTCTAATGAAGTCTTAAATTGCATGGGCGAACTGGAGAAATTTCTCCACGACAAGCCGCAAAGAACCTCAACGCTTATCAAGGCGGCTTTGGTACACGCCCAGTTTGAGACCGTACATCCATTTCTTGATGGCAACGGGCGGCTCGGCAGATTACTGATTACCCTGCTTCTTTGTGCAGAAGGTGTGCTCAGAGAGCCGTTGCTGTATCTGAGTTTATATTTCAAAACACATCGCCAGCAGTATTATGATTTGCTTCAGGCGGTTCGAACCGATGGCGACTGGGAAAAATGGGTGGAGTTTTTCGTTGTAGCAGTGAAGGAAACTTCGGAGCAGGCTGTGCAGACAGCTGATAAGCTTATGAAGATTGCTGAGGAAGACCGTGAGAAAATAAAATCTATCGGCAGGTCGGCTGGGTCCGCCCTTCGAGTCCATCATGCGTTATTTCAAAAGCCGGTCATTTCCATCCCTAAGACCTGCGAGATAACCGGTTTGTGGGCTACCACCGTAACTATTGTAATGAAACATCTGGAGAAACTGGGAATTGTTAAAGAGATTACCGGTGCCCGCAGAAATCGTCTGTTTAGTTATGTCAGATATCTTAATATTCTTAACGAGGGAACCCAACCGATTCGATAATGCGGGCGCTAAACTTTTGAACTGCTTTTATGTGCAGGCCAGAACAAAACGTGATAAAGGCAAAGAGTACTTCAAGTATGAAAAAATTTTAATGCTTAGAAAGTTTAGCATTAATTCTTTTGTGACTGGTATTGAGCAAGGTTTCGTTTATGTTGATTTCGACGCAAGAAGTGGGCACAATCACGGAACCAAATTTCGTTGGAGACAAGATAGAATTGCTGATTTATATGAGACCAGACAAACTATTTGAGGATTGAAGAATAACCGGGGCCGTTTACCTTGTAATTTCGCTAAAGATTCAATGGAAAAACAGCCGATAAAGGGGAAATAACGCAACAGCGGCTTTGAATGGAGAAAAATATGGTTAAATCAAAGGTTAAATCAAAGGCCAAGCCTAAAACCAAAAAAATGACTATGCCTCAGATACAGGCAAAGGCCAAAAATCTCGGTATAGACCCCGGCAAGATGAAAAAAACAGAACTTATCCATACTATCCAGAGAACCGAAGGGTTCAGTCCCTGTTTTGGTACGGCAAACGGCTACTGCCCGCAGGAGGCCTGCTGTTTCAGGCCCGACTGCCTCGCGCTGAAGAAATAATTTTTATTTAGGGTTCATGTCATTCGTTATTTAGCCCCTTTGCCTGCCAAGGGGTTCGTCGTCGGGTTTTAAAAATTGGAATTTTGGTTATTCGAATTCGTTTAGGATTCTTGTCCGCCGCAGCTTTAGCAGAGGAGGATAGATATTAGGATTTAGTGCTTTAGTTTTTCTTCTGTCTACTGTGTTCTGAGTTCTGTGTTCCCTCTATTTATCTGTTCAACTATCTCCGGCAATTCCGCAAGTTTCTTAATTTTTATCACATTTTCAGGTATGTTTTTCGTTATATTTGTATATGCTCTTTTCAGCACGCTTGTCATACCGGCCTTTATCGCCCCGGCCGAATCCCAATCGAGTCTATCGCCGACGAAGAGTACATTTTCCGGACTCGTTCCTATTTTTCTCGCCGCCTCTATGAAGATTCTCGGGTCTGGTTTTCTGTATTTGAACTGGTAGGAGTATACTTTGACGTCGAAGAAGTCAAGTATTCCGATTTGGGTCAGGTGTCTTTCGAGTGTTGATGCGTTGATGAAGGTATTGGACAGTATGCCCAGTTTTATTCCCATTTGTTTTAGTTTTTCGAGGGTTTGTTTAATATCCGGTTCCATTTGTACTAATTTGCTTAGTGGTTCGTACCAGCACCAGGCGAAGTCCTGCCATTGTGCTTCTGTCAGTTTGACTCCGTTGTATTGTGCGATTTTTCTAAGGATTCCGGATGAATCGAAGTCTCTTTTGATGATATTTGACCACATACTTAGGAAGCGGATGATTATTAGGTGTCTTAGGAGGAAAAACTTATATGGTCCGACAGGTTGGTTGAGGTTTTTCAGGAAGTTGTATGCGAGTTTTCCTCCCTCTTTAAAAAGAGCCACCGCATCGACTTTCCCGAAGTTTAGGAGGGTTTCGCCGATATCGAACAGTACAGCCTGGATTTTCCGTTCCGTCAATTATCACTCGCCTGAATAAAAACCCGCGTCTAAAATGAACCCGGCCGCAAGGAATGGCCTTCGCTTCTAATATAAACCTGACCCTAATATAAACCTATCTCTAAAATAAACCTAACCTTGAAAAATAAACCTGGCCGAGGCGGGAGTCGAACCCGCACGCCCAGTTACGGACCCAAGATTTTAAATCTTGTGCGTCTGCCATTCCGCCACTCGGCCGAGGAATTAATTTTCCAAGTATAGCAATAGTAGTAATCAAGTGTAACAATATTAGTAATAAAAGAGGTAAAAGTCAATATAAGATCGGTATGTAAATTCCTGCTCCCGAGACCAAGACACACAGGAGCAGGAAGATAGTAAGGTTTTAAGAAGCTTTGTGGTTGTGACTGGCGGCAGCGGCTTTGGCGAGCTGCTTCCAGTCCTTATTGTCCAGGAAAGCAAGCAGATTGTCAAAGTGGGTCTTTATCTGCTCAAAAAGCGGGGCGTATTTTTCGGTCTGCTCGTCACGGGCGGCATACTCGAGATCTTTTCCAAGCTCAAAGATTTTAGATGCACCAATAGCACCAGAGGCACCCTTGATGGAATGAGCGAAAAATTTTACTTCCTTGGTATCAGTTTTCTTAACTGCCTCCGCGAGCAGCAGCATTCTTTCCTGATTGTCCTTAAGAAAGATGGGCAATATCTCATCGATAAGCGCTTCATCACCTATGCGTTCCATTAAAAGCTGCCAATCTACCTCAAGCTGAGACTGGTCAACGGCTGGTGCAACTTCCGGGTTTTCCATTGTGTTCTCCTTTTTGTCTTCGGTGTTATTTTCGACGATTTGCGAAGGCTGCTTTACGCCCTCAACTGGAAGATATTTAGCCAAAGTATTGATAAGTTTTTTTCTGTCTACCGGTTTGGTGAGATAATCACTGCAGCCTGCGGCGAAACATTTTTCATCATCGCCTTTCATGGCACAGGCGGTCAGAGCAATTATAGGGATTTTAAGGCCGTCTTTGCGGAGCTGTCTTGTCGCTTCGTAGCCATTCATTACGGGCATCTGGATGTCCATCAGAATAACATCAAATTTGCCGGCGGCGGCTTTCTGTACAGCCTGCAGGCCGTTTTCGGCCAGTTCGGTCTGAAGGCCGATTTTTTTCAGTATAAGGTCAATCAACATCTGATTTGTAGGACTGTCTTCGACGACAAGGACGCTGCCTGTAAGCCTGATATCGGAATTATCTGTGGTTTTGAAAGTCGTGTGTTCATCGGGCGGGGAGATATTTTTATTACTTTCCGGCTGCTTGCTTTCAATGACGGCGGGAATGAGCAATGAAAAAGTCGAACCTTTCGCGTCTGTGCTTTTTACGGTTATTTTTCCGCCGAGCAGTTCGACAATGTGTTTTGTAATAGTCAATCCGAGTCCGGTGCTGCCGAGCGGTCGAGTCATTGAGCCGCTGTCAATCTGAGCGAATGGATTAAAGATATTAACCAGTTTATCGGCCGGGATACCGACGCCGGAATCGGCGACATCGAATCTGATAAAACTTTTATCGTCCTGATTTTCGCCTGAAACAATAATATGCACATAACCTTTCTGCGTGAACCTGACGGCGTTTCCGACAAGATTCAACAGGCATTGTTTCAATCGCGACGGGTCTGTACGGATAAATTTGGGCAGAGGCTGATTTCGAATGATTTCAAACTGAAGACCTTTTTCGGCAGCGGCCGGCTGCATAAGCGATTGCGCGGCAGCGAGAATGCTTTCGACGGCGATATCGGCCATATCCAAATCAAGGCGGCCAGCCTCGATTTTCGAAAAATCAAGTATGTCGTTAATCAACTGGAGCAAATGCCTGCTGCTGTCTCGGATTATCCTGACCTGCTTTTTCTGCTCGGCATCAAGGTTTTCCTCGGCGAGCATTTCACTAAAGCCGATTATCGCGTTCATAGGTGTGCGAATCTGATGGCTCATATTAGAGAGGAATTCACTCTTTGCCTTGTTTGCTTCGACGGCCTGCTGAGTTATCATATTGGCGTGGCTGACGGAAAGCTGGAGCTGACGATTAACCTGTTCGGCCTGGAATTGAGAGTTCTGAAGCTCCGCGGTCCGCTGCTGGAGCTGCTGCTGAAACTGCTGCAACTGGGAATTGGATTTTTTCTGCCTCGAGGTATACCTTGACGAAACGAAAATTATTCCGATGAGTATTGGAATAATTATCATCGCCTGCATAAGAATAACAAGCAAATGCTCGTGATTGAGAAGCGATAAATCCGGCTGAGAATAAAGCCACAGCGCAGCTATGCCTGCAGAACTTAACGCTATTACGAGAACCGTTATAATAGTTATAGACAGTCTGCTTGTTTTGTGCATTACGATACTCCGATGTCTAACTGTCGATTTACAATCCGTCTTTGTATAAGAACTTATCGTCAAAAGAAAAACAGCACTTATTCAAACAATAATAAATGAATCGCCTAATCGAAAAATTTTTTAAGCCTATGTCTACAAAGAGGTTATCCCGGCCTGCACAGCGTTTTTATCAGTTCCGTAAAATCCTGCCTAATTATCGGACGCAATCGTTTCGTATTTCGTATCTCGTGAAGCCCCGATGAATCGGGATCTGCCCCCGCAGTTTTACCACGGGCAAAACTAAGCGCGGGGGTCTACGCTACGCTTCGACGTGAAGCGGAAGAAATTTAACCCCGATGAGATAGCCCAAAAACACCTCACGGGGGTAAAGTTCACAGGGCAAGGATTGGAAGAAATGAGATTGCCGTGATGGTTTAATTACCCCTGAACCCCCTGGAATCAAGGGGCTAAATAACCTGCCGAGTAAATCCTTCAACAAGTTCCGGACAGGTCGGCGGGCTTTTGGCAACAAATGAAATATTTGATTTTTGGGTGGTTTTGGGTTAATCTGTGGAGGATAATAATTAAGGATTACGGAGTATAAAATGGCAGAAACGGCATATCAGAAATGTATCAACCCCGATTGCGGGGCAGAATACGGCTGTAATGAATCATTCTTTAAATGTCCAAAATGCGGGGATTTGCTCGATGCCCTCTACGATTGGGACAAGAAAAAGGTGCCGGCGAAATTATCCGATTTCGGCAAACGGTGGGCGAGCCGAAACGAAAAGCTGGATTTTTCCGGCGTTTGGCGATTCAGAGAGCTGCTGGATTTCTGCGACGATAAATTCAAGGTGAGTATCGGCGAAGGACAGACGCTATTGCAACAGAACGATATGATGGCTGAATTTCTGGGGATGAAAAAGGGGTGCCTGCATCTTCAATATGAAGGGCTGAATCCATCAGGGTCGTTTAAGGATAACGGGATGACGGCGGCGTTCAGTCACGCGAAAATGGTCGGGGCGAAATCGTGCGCCTGCGCATCGACGGGAAATACGAGCGCGGCGGTTGCACTTTACGCGCATCACTGCGGTTTGAAATGCACTGTGTTTATCGGGTCGGGCAGAATAGCGTTCGGGAAACTGAGCCAGGCAATGGACTACGGCGCAAAGACAATTCAGATACTGGGCGATTTCGACGATTGTATGAAGCAGGTGCAGGCGGTTTGCATGGAATTGAAATTATATCTGCTTAATTCGCTTAATCCGTTCCGACTCGAAGGACAGAAAACGATAATGTACCGGATACTCGAAGGGCTGGGGTGGGAGGTGCCGGACTGGATTATCGTGCCGGGCGGAAATCTGGGAAATTCGAGCGCGTTCGGAAAGGCGTTTTATGAATTGAAGCAACTGGGACTGATTAATCGCATACCGAGGCTGGCGATTATCAACGCAACAGGAGCGGATACGCTGACTGAGCTTGTGAATAAAAGAAAACTGAAATGGAACGGCGGAAAGGTTGATAACAAAATCATCAGCGATTTTTACGCGGAGCTGACGGCGAAGAATTTTTCGCCACATACGTGCGCATCGGCGATAGAGATTTCGCGGCCTGTGAATTTGAAAAAATGTTTGCGGGCGATTGACGTTTGCAACGGAATAGTGCGGGCGGTATCTGATGAGGCGATAACGGATGCGAAGGCACTGATAGGAAAATACGGGCTGGGATGCGAGCCGGCATCTGCGGCGACGATAGCGGGACTGAGCGTATTGCTTGCGGAAAAAACGATTAAGCCAAACGAAAGGGTAGCGTGCGTATTGACGGGGCATTGCCTGAAAGACCCGAACGTTACGGTGAATTATCATAAGGAAAAAGGCGGCAAATACAGCAATCCGCCGATTGAATGTCCGAACGACCTGAAACAAATAATTAAGATTATGAATCAGAATTGAGCCAGGGGATGGACGAAAAAAAAATAAAAGGAATTATTCTCTTTACTGTTTTAGTGATTTCTTCATTGACTGCATTTTTATGGCTCGGCAAAGGAGCTATGGGCAATCACGAGGCATACGTTGCTGTAACGGCAAGAGAAATGCTTAAAACCGGCGACTGGGTTGTGCCGATGTTTAACGGCAGAGAACGGGTAAATAAGACGCCTTTGTCATACTGGCTTGTTGCAATAACAGCAAAAACTGCAGGAAAGATGAATGAATTTATCGTTCGTCTACCAAACGCGGCGATGGCGGTACTTTCGGTGATGGCGGTTTTTTATTTTGTTTGCGAGCGGCTGGGGTTTGGCACAGGCGTGATTTCGGCGATTTTGTGGTCGACATCGCTTTGCTATATAAGATACAGTCGCACTGGCAGACCAGAGATGGGGTTGGCCTGTTTTGTGGCTATAGCGATGCTGAGTTTTTATTCTGGGATTAAAAGCCAAAACCGCAAGAGACAGATTTTATATATGCTTATTTTCTGGGCGAGTTTCGGTCTGGCGATGCTTGCGAAAGGGCCTGCACCACTGCTGTTGATAATTCCGGCGATATTCATATATTTTCTGATTTTCAAGCAATGGAAGCTTATTCCTAAATTGCTGCCGATAGCAGGAGTGATTTTGTTTTTGCTGATAGTTCTGCCGTGGCCGATGGCGGTTTTACGGAGCCAGGCCGGGGCGATAGAGGTTTGGAATAATGAATTTTTGGGCAGAGCGGCAGGCGAATATGCGACAGGGTCGAAACCATTTTATTATTATTTCAAAATAATGTTCGTATATTTTCTGCCGTATTCGGTTTTGATACCGTTTGCGGCAGCGACGCCATTCTACAAGATATGGGAAGAAAGGCGCGACGCGATTGTTTATTACTGGCTGTGGTTTTTTGCAGGAGTCGTCGTGATGAGCGTCTGCGGGGGCAAGCGGCAGCATTATATTCTGCCCTTAATGCCGGCGATGGCGGTGCTGGCGGGGATTATCTTTAACGATATGATGTTTGTGCGCAAGGCGTACGGCAGAAAATTTTCTGTGATTTTCTCGACGGCGCATATAGTCGTTCTGGCGGGATGGCTGATTGGAGTTGTTTTTGTTTTGCCGGGATTGGGAAACAGCGCGGACGATGAGAATTATGTAAACCGCGATTTCGCCAGTCAGGTTATTGCTGCGACCGACAACAAACAAGTAATTGCTTATTGCGAAGCTGACCCATCATTTATATACTATTTCGGTAAAGATGTTCCTGAGTTCAACAATATAGACGATGTTTACGGCCTGTATGAAAACGGGTGCGGTATCATCGGGATAGATGAACATCTCGAAGGTCTGGAAAAAGACGGCAGGTTCGGGCTCCCCGTTATGGGGCTTGATAAGTGCCGAGGGTTTTTTATAAAAAATCAGGCGAGTGAATAAAATAAACCGGAGAGTAGTATGCCATTGAATAACACAGTTAAGAAAATATCAGTTTTGATGCTGGTTTTTTGTTTTGCATTCGTTTTGGCGATAACCGGCTGCCGCAAGAGCAATCCATCAACGCCGGAGACTCCAACACCGGAGGCCCCAACACCTGATTCAACTATCCAGAAAGCTCCTGCCGAAGCGCCGGCGATTTCCAATTCTCTCGGTAAGATTATTGCCAACAGAAGCACATGGAATCCGATATTGGCAAATTTTTACGGCAAAGAGATGCCTGATTTTGCGGTAACAGATATAAATGGAAAAACACACAGCCTGGCAGGCAGCCGCGGCAAAAATGTGCTGGTGGTTTTATGGGCGACGTGGTGCCAGCCCTGCCTGATGGAGATTCCACACCTTATCGCACTTCGCAATATAATGGGCGAGGAGAAACTTGTAATATTGGCAATATCAAACGAACCTGCCGAGGTTGTCAAAGCAATGGCCAAGAACAAAAATATAAATTATACAGTTGTTTCACATCAGGGCGTTCTGCCTGCGCCGTTCAGCAGCATAAAAGGCATTCCGTCAGCGTTTTTTATAAGGCCTGACGGGACGCTGAAACTCGTCAGTGAAGGCGGAGCGCATCTGGGCGAAATGAAATCTATAATTCTTGCCGAATAGGGTCAAATCTATGTCCGAAATGGACACAAAACACATATCGCTGACAAGGATACAAAAACTTATCAGTCAACGTATGCTCGAATCGAAACAGACCCAGCCGTGCTTTTATATGACGGCCAAGGCGGATGTGAGCCAGATTGCCGAGCTGCGCCGGTCGATAAGCAAACAACTCGGCATAAGAATTTCGATGAACGATTTTTTCGTTCGCGCGATGGGCAAGGCGGTTGAAAAATATACACTAATGGCCGGCAGTTTCAAAGACGACTACATTGAAATCGCCGAGACTATAAATATCGGCCTTGCGGTAGCGGCCCCTAAAGGTCTTGTAGTGCCGGTAGTAAAGAACGTAAACAGCAAAAGCCTGGCGGATATCGCAAAGGAAACAGCCGAACTTATCGAAAAGGCGAGAAACAACAAATTAAGCCTCGATGAACTGACCGGGGCATGCATAACATTGACCGCGCTTGGGATGTTCGGGATTGATTCATTTCTGGCGATACCATCGCCCGGACAATGCAGCATTCTTTCGGTGGGCAAGATAATTGAAGAGCCTGTTTTGTGCGATGGAAAGCTGGGGACGAAAAAAATCGTCGAATTCGGACTTGCCGCCGACCATAGAATCGTAACGCCGGCTTACGGGGCCGAGTTTCTTACTGAAATAACAAATCTTGTTTCAAATCCTCAACAACTTACCGGATAATTACGGCAGATTGAAGAATTGTTTGGTGGTTGTGGTTACCGCATCGGCAAAATTTTCGAGTGATACCTGTTTTAATTCTGCGATTTTGGCGGCGGTGTGAACTAACAAGGCAGGTTCGTTTATCTTCTGCTTCCTTAAGGGTTCGGGCGACATATAGGGGCAGTCCGTTTCAATCATCATTTTTTCAAGCGGGACGATTTTGGCGGCATCCTGTGTCTGCTGAGCATTTTTGAATGTGATAACGCCGGTGAATGAGATGTAAAAACCTTTGTCGAGAACGATTCGCGTCTGGTTAGGCGTACCGCCCCAGCAATGAAAGACGATTTTCGCGTTTTTGTCCGCAAATTTGTCGATTGTTTCCATTGTTTCGTCGAAGGCGTCCCTGCTGTGTATAATTACCGGCAGTTTTCTTTCGGCGGCGATTTCGAGCAGGGCTTTGAAAAGGCCTTTCTGTGCATCGGGCTTTGAAAAATCATAATGGAAATCAAGGCCTGTCTCGCCGATAGCTACTATCTTTGGGTGTTTGGCAAGCCGGCTGACCTGGTCAATATCGGCCTGCGAAACATCAGAGGCGTAATGGGGATGAATCCCGACAGAACCGAAGAGGTTTTTGTATTTGTCTATCGTCGAGATGACTTTTGCATTATGTTCGGCATCGGTCCCTATCGTAATGCATTGAGTAACGCCTGCGGCGATGCTCCTTTTCAGGACGCTATCGAGAGAACCAGCGAGTTCCTTAAAAGTCAAATGCGCATGTGAATCGATAAGATTTATCATTTTAAGGGGTAAAGGCATTTTCGTAATGCCTTATATCAGCTTTTCCTTTTGCATCGGGCATTATTATTACCACGTCGAAACGCAGGGGCAGATTATCAAGTTTATGTTTTCTTACGAAAAGATTTGCCGCTTTGGTCATTCTTTGTTTTTTTGCCGCAGTGACAGCGGCCTCAGCATCGACAAAATTTTCCTTTTTTCTGGTTTTGACTTCCACGAAAACCACCGTGCCGTCGGCGGCCGCCATAATAAGGTCGATTTCGCCGGTTTTACAGGAAAAATTTCTCGTCAGGGTTTTACAGCCTTTTGCCTTAAAAAACTTTTCGCACTGTTTCTGTCCCCACCTGCCGAGCAGAGCGGTTTCAGACAACAACTTTCCCTGTTTTTTGCCGAAAAGAAACACGTTTCATTATGAGCTGGTGGTATGTTCCGTCCGTCGTTGAGAGAGCTTGACGCCCTTTCCACTTCGGTCCCTGAGGAAATACAGTTTTGCCCGTCTGGCTTTTCCGCTTCTTACCGGTTTGACGTCGATCACATTAGGCGAATTAATTGGGAAGGACCTTTCGACACCTTCGTCCTCCACAATACGGCGAACGGTAAAGTTCTGATTCATGCCGCGGCCTCTTTTGGAGATTACGACACCGGAAAAAATCTGTACGCGGCTCTTGTCGCCTTCCTGGATTTTACAATGTACGTCAACGGTATCGCCTATCTCAAAGTATGGCTGCTTGTCTTTGATATTTTTCTTTTCTACTGAATCAAGTAATACATTTTTCACTTGTCTATACTCCTAATTCTAATTTAATATTTTAAATTTTCAATTATTTCAGCAGGTCAGGTCTTTTTGCCCTTGTCTTTTCAATAGCCTGCTGTTTTCGCCATTTTTCTATTTCTTTATGATTTCCGCTGAGCAATACATCCGGAACCTTCATACCTTTGAATTCTTCCGGCCTTGTATACTGCGGACATTCCAAAAGACCATCACTGAAAGAATCATTTGCCGCCGAGTCCTGGTCGCCCAAAGCGCCCGGCAGAAGCCTTACAACGGCATCGATTATTACCATCGCAGGCAGTTCTCCGCCGCTGAGGACATAATCACCTATGGAAACTTCCAGTGCGCCGGTGCCGAGCCTTATTCTTTCATCGAAGCCTTCGTAATGGCCGGCAATCAATATGATTCTTTGTTCCACCGCGAGCTGCGCTGCAAGCTGCTGGTCGAATTTCCTGCCCTGAGGCGTTAATAAAATGACACGTCCGGGACTGGGGTCCTGTTTTTGAACATTTTCGAGACAATCGAAAACAGGCTGACACATTAAAACCATCCCGGCTCCGCCGCCATAAGGCTTATCATCGACCTTCTTGTAACTGTCTTTTGCGAAATCTCTGATATTCGAAAGAGCTATATTTACTAATCCCCGCTGCTGAGCCCTTTTTACAATTGAAAAACTCAGCGGCGAAGTAAACATTTCAGGAAAAAGTGTAAGAACGTCTATCCTCATCACTTTTTTACTTTACTATTCAGCCTTTTTTTCTTCGGCGGTTTCGGTTTTAGCTTCTGCTTCAGCTTTTGTCTTTGCATCCGCTTCGGCCTTAGCTTTGGCGTCTGCTTCAGCTTTTGCCTTGGCATCGGCATCTGCTTTGACTTTTGCGTCCGCTTCAGTTTTTTCAGCAACCTTTTTCGCCTGCGCTCTTTGCGTGCCGTCGAAAAGCAGACCTTTTTTCTTCGCTGTAAGTCTTGCTTTTTTCCTGCGGAGCTTGCCGGCTTTGTAATGTTCGCTGATGATGCCGATTCTGGCGATAAGTTCTGCAACAGTATCGCTCGGTACAGCGCCGGCGCTAATCCAATACTCAATTCTTTCTTTGTTGAGAATAAGCTGCTTGGAAGCGTCTTTCTCAATCGGGTCGTAATGACCGAGCTTTTCGATGATTCTGCCGTCACGAGGCGTGCGAGAATCAATCGCGTTGAGGCGGAAGAAAGGCTTGTGCCTTCGCCCCATTCTCATAAGTCTTAACTTTACTGCCATAATTTTCCCTTTCTGTATATAATCAATTTTCCGTCAGACACTGTGTCGTCAGGAAACACGTTTCAAATATAACGAATAGCCGTTAATAAAAATGGCCAGCAGAGCAGGGTCGATTTTGGCGTCCTGAGCTATCTTTTCGACTTGCTGGTCGCTGAGCCTTTCGGCGTTTTCCTTTTCGGCTTCGGTCATTATCGCAACAGCTTTTTTCAACTGACCGACTTCATCTTTTGTCGGGCTTGCCAACATCGCCAGTTCCGCCGAGCCTCTATTGTCGGCGAAAAAACCTCTGAACTGCTTTCCGAAATTGTCGTCGGTCTTTTGAGCGACTTTTTCAAGAAACTGATACAGAGATAATTTATTTTCTAACGGTATCTTATCTTACCTTTTCTAACGATTTTCTGTTTTCGTCTTGAGCGCTGCTTGATTTTCCGTCCCTGGCTCATCATAGAACCGATAGCGTCCATTCCGCCTCCGGTCAGGAGAGTCTTAAAGCCGCCCATAGCGCCGCCGGAAAGGGCCTTAAGCATACCACGACTTCGCTCAAAAGTCTTTATCAAACCGGATACATCATACTGGTCGGTACCTGACCCTGCGGCAATGCGCCTCCTGCGCGAGGGGTTGATTATATCGGGATTTTTTCTTTCCTCAAGTGTCATTGAGTGAATTATTGACTCTATTTTTACCATTTGCTGGTCGTCTATGTCCATACCAGCCATTTTACTGCCCATTCCGGGCAGCATTTTGAGCATATCAGCCAAACCGCCCATTTTCCGGACAGTTTGCATCTGCTTTAGAAAATCATCGAACCCAAAGGTGCCTTTGGCCATTTTTTGCTGCATTTTCGCGGCTTCTGCGGCGTCGAACTGTTCCTGCGCTTTTTCAACAAGAGAAACAACATCGCCCATACCGAGGATTCGGCTTGCCATACGGTCAGGGTGAAACTCCTCGAGTTTGTCGAGTTTTTCGCCGACGCCGATGAATTTTATCGGTTTGCCAGTAACGGCTTTGACACTTAGGGCCGCCCCGCCTCTGGCATCGCCATCGAGTTTGGTGAGAATTACACCGTCAAGCTCAAGTCTTTCGTTGAATTCCTTTGCACTGTTGACGGCGTCCTGGCCGGTCATCGCATCGCAGACAAGAAAGATTTGATGCGGGCTGGTTGCCTTTGCGACGTTGGCTACCTCGGCCATCATTTCCTCATCAACGTGCAATCTGCCTGCTGTATCGAGAATAACTACATCGTAGCCGTTGTCCTTTGCGTGGCTTACGGCCTTCTTAGCAACTTTTACCGCATCTTTCGAGCCAGGCTCGCTGTAAACATCAATATTGAGCTGCTGACCAAGAACAACAAGCTGTTCAACGGCAGCGGGTCTTTGAAGGTCATCGGCAACGAGGAGCGTCTTTTTACCTTTTGAAACGATGTATTTTCCGAGTTTGCCGGCGGTTGTGGTTTTACCGCTTCCCTGCAGGCCGGCAAGAAGAACAACTGTGGGTCCCGGCGAAACAAAATAAATCTTCGAATCTTCCGGCCCCATAAGTTTGGTTAATTCGTCGTTGACGATTTTTACCATTACCTGGCCGGGGTGCAAAGACTTTATGACTTCGGCGCCGATGGCGGCGGTTCTGACGTCCTTGCAGAACTGCTTTACGACGTGGTAATTGACATCGGCTTCGAGCAGGGCCTTGCGAACTTCGTTCATAGCGTCCGAGATGTTCGCTTCGGTTATCCTGCCGCGGTTGGTCAAAGCACGGAAAACATTATTAAATTTTTCTGTCAGCGCATCAAACATTAGATATTTACCAGCTTATAAAGAGGGATGATTCTATAGAAAACAGGCTGTTTTTGCAAGTTATTTTACTTAAACCGCTGGTTAAATTGAACTTGTGTTAATTTTGAAAGATAATTAGGTTGGATATTACGGATGTACTATAACTTTAATACTCTGTAAACAATATTTTATCGGTCGTAGAAAGATTTTTCTTGACAAAATGTAGAATATTGTTAGAATAGTAATAACAATACGGCGGAGTACGCCGTTACTATGGAAGGACGGAAGATGAAGAAGTTATTAGTTGCATTTCTATTTTGTTCCCTATTATTCTTTGTCTCTTCAGTATTCGCTCACGATGGCGAATGGGGCGATGTTAATGATCCCATGGAAATTGACTGGGTTGGTGATTCCCAAACGCTGGATTTAGAGCATGAAGATGCTGATCCGTGGAAGGGCTGGGCATCACTGATAGTGTGGAATATCTGCGGCGAGGATTGGGGTGATTTCCATCTGAAAATCAAGGGCTTTAATATTTCCGGCGTTGATTTCGTTGCTAATGAAACATATACGCCGCAAATGTGGATTAGAGTCGGCGGAACCTGGGTGCTTAACAACAGCTTGACATGGGAAATAGATAACGATACCGTAGGTGCCGAGATGGATTTATACTTTTATGATAATCCTATTGAACACTGGGATATAGCAAAATTCAGAGTATATACCGATAACGTATCGACTAAATGTCCGCTGTTTATCATATCAGCACATCCGACTCCTGTACCGGAGCCGACAACACTGGCATTATTTAGTATTGGCGTATTAGCTTTTATGAGAAGAAGAAGATAGAAGTTCAGTCCGGTGAAACGAAAAGGGTGAAGAAGAAGATTCTGAACCCTTTTTTGTTGCGCTCATCTTTCCTTTAATTAAATAGCATCGAGCGAGTCCCTGATTTTCTCATAGAACTCGGCGTATTTGTCCTTATCTTTTGTTTTGCGCAAACTGATAGCCGATTCGGGATGTCTGTTCAATATTCCCGTAACCATAAATGGAATCAAATAGCCCCACTCAAGCTCCTTGCGCATCGGAATCATATAATCTTCTATAACTTTCAAAATAGGTGTCAGACTGAATTTAGGATTTTTCAGGAAACCCATAATCAGCTCGAGCGCGCAATTTCCTGCGCCTCTGCCGATGCCGTAAAGCGAAGCGTCAACGTAATTGGTGTTGTGAATTATCGCCTCGATAGTATTTGCAAAGGCAAGCTGCTGATTGTTATGGCAGTGAATACCTATTTCCTTGCTTGCCGGCAGGTGCTGGCGATAGAGCTTAACCATATATTCGATTTGCTCGCAGTAGAAATATCCGTAGCTGTCGACAACATAGACAACCTGTACAGGAGTTTCGGCAAGCTGGTCAATCGCTTCAATGAGGTCTTTTTCAATTTCTTTCGATACGGCCATTATATTTACCGTAGTTTCATAGCCTAAATCGTGGGCGATATTGAGCATCGCAATTGCCTTGTCGATATCCTTGACATAAGTAGCGACGCGAATCATATCGATAGGGCTTTTGTCGACAGGCTGGAACTGCTGCTCCTTTACGCGGTGCGCATCGACCATAATCGAAAGTTTTGTATTCGATTCGATGCCGTCGATAATTCGACTGATTTTTTCATCATCGCAGTATTTCCACGGGCCGTAATTCGCTTCAGGAGCAAGCGATTTGCTGGAACGATAGCCCATTTCCATATAGTCGATTCCCGCTTCTGAAATGGCTTTATACGCAGCGCGGACAAATTCATCCGTGAAATAATGATTATTAATCAAACCGCCGTCCCTGATAGTACAGTCAAGAACCTTAATCTTTTCTCTAAACATTATTCCTCCTTATTAGAAACTCTGTTTTATTAAAATATCAATTGTCTGATCGACAATTTTACGTTCTATTTTATGTGCGAATTGACCGTTTTTGCATAATACTTTTCCTGTCTTTTCGAGCAGGACAAATCGGGGCCATTTCTGCACAGCTTTTTTATCTTTGCTTATTATATCAAGAATTTGCCGTTTGGTTATTGATTTTTGAACTTTCAGACTGATATTTAATCTGCCAAACAGTTTTTTTAATATTTTAATCCTTTTTTCGCCGCCGAGGCCGAGTTTTTGCTCGATAATATTTGCCGCGATAATCCCAATCGCGACGGCCTGGCCATGCAGAAGCTTATAATTACTGGCAGATTCGACCGCGTGGCCGATTGTATGGCCATAGTTGAGAATCCGCCTTTTATTCTTTTCATAAGGGTCAATCTCGACAACGGAAGCTTTTATCTGGCAATTTTTGACCGCGATATATTCAAGCGGTCCGGATTTTCGGGCAAGTATATCTTCGAGATTGTCCTGCAAATATTTTAAGTATTTTTCATCGGCTATAAAAGCGTGCTTGATAGATTCGACAAGTCCTGCGTTAAATTGTTTTTTATCGAGCGTTTTTAATGTACTTACATCTATATATACAGCAACGGGATTTTTAAAAATACCAAATGCGTTTTTGCTGACTGACGAATCGACGCCCGTTTTCCCGCCGATAGCTGAATCGGCCTGTGCGACCGTTGTTGTAGGGATTTGAATCACAGGAACGCCTCGTTTGTAGATTGCAGCGACAAAGCCTGCGATATCGCCGACAGTTCCGCCGCCAAGAGCGATTACTGCGCAATCCCTGCCAAGGGATTTTTTCTCCATCTGTTCAATGATTCTTACGACGGTTTTTATGTTCTTAGATTTTTCGCCGGCAGGGGCAATTATAAATCGAGGCAGGTTTTCTCTGCCGAGCAGATTTTTAAGATGTTTCGTTTTAGCGATATTTGCATCGGTAATCAGAAACAGCTCTTTTGCAGGCAGAAGTCTTTTAATCTGCCCCAGCACTGACGGCAGAAACCCGGCACCAACAGCTATTGTGTAGCTGCTCCTGGGACAAAAAGGGATTTTTACCTGAATTTTCTGCATATTTATTTTGTCGAAACTAAAATTTCATTTCGACCGAGACATTATAGCCTTGGATTTTTTTTCTGCCGCCGAGTTCCTGCAATTCGATGAGGAAAGCAATGCCTTCGATTTTCCCGCCGATTTTTTCGATGAGCTTACAGGCGGCAGCCATAGTTCCTCCTGTCGCCAGCAAGTCGTCGACCATAAGAACTCTTGAACCTTTTTTAACCGCGTCGCTGTGGACCGCAAGAGTATCGGTACCGTATTCGAGGTCATAAGTAATAGATTCCGTTTTGTACGGCAGTTTGCCTTTTTTGCGAATCGGCACAAAGCCTGCACCGAGCTTTTCTGCAACGGCTGAGCCGAGGATAAAACCCCTTGCCTCGACCGCAGCGACATAATCGATTTTACTGTCCTTGAACCGGTCGGCAATTTTCCGCAGAGTCGCGGCAAGGGCCCTGCCATCGGCCAGAAGCGGGGTAATGTCTCTGAACAGGATGCCCTTTTTGGGCCAGTCTGGTATGCTGCGAATATACGATGTTAAATTTAGCTCGTTTTTTTCCACTTTTTAAATAGCCGAAAAGTTCTATTAATAGCTCATAAGCTCATTGAGCCGTTTTAAGGCGCCTTGCTGGAGCTGCCTGACTCTCTCACGAGTCAGACCAAGTTTAGCACCAATTTGCTTCAATGTCAACGGTTCATTACCGTCGATGCCGAAGCGGAGCTTGAGTATCTGAGCTTCTCTGGCTTCGAGTTTATCGAGCATTTCGACTATTTTATGGAGTTCTTCAGTACTTGTAATATCCTCTTCCGGCAAATGGTTCGACGTCTGCTTGACCGCCTCGTGCAAAGTCTGATGTGTTTCGGACGATTCGGCCTCAAGCGGGGTATTGACCGAATCTGCAATTTCTTTTATGGCGATTATTTTTTTAACCGGAAGTTTCATTTCATTGGCTATCTGCGCGACCGTAGGAATATCGGCAAGTTTTGCCTGCAGGTCCGCAGCAGCCTGCCTGTACTGGCTGACCAGTTCCACCATATATGTCGGCACCGACAAAGGGCCGCTGTCGAGCAAAAGCGAACGTTTGATGGTTTGTTTTATCCACCAGGCCGCGTATGTGCTGAACCGCACACCGACGGACGGGTCGAACGAATCAACCGCGCGGATAAGGCCAAGATTTCCTTCCTCTATAAGGTCGCCCAGCGACATTCGGCCTGTCGCAAATCTTTTGGCAATACTGACTACAAGTCTTAAATTACTTCTGACGAGATGGTCGCGCGCTTCGGGGTCGTCATTTTCGATTATCCGGTCAGCCAGGTCACATTCCTCCTGCCAGCTGAGAAGCGGAGACTCGTCTATTTCAGTCAGATATTCTTTTATCGTTGTATCAAAAATCGTCATTTTTTAACTCCTTTTATAGGACTATTACCAGGGCTTTTCCATCGCAGGTAATATCGTCCAAAAAGGAGTGTATGTTAACCGGCACACCTATTTGTATTGCAGCAAATGAGGAAAGAAATACTACAGATATTTTGGACATAATTTCGCGAATATGTGTGGGGGTTAATATACAAAAAAGGCCGTCCTGATAAATCGGAACGGCCTTTTGAAGCTTTTATATGTCTGTTTTCTTACTCTGTTTTTTCGGTATCGTCTTTAGCCTCGTCTGACAGAACAGGTTCCTTGTCCAGTGATGGAATCATAAGTCCATCATTGTTGGATGCATCCTTTTTTATCTGCTGGTCGGGCTGGGCTTTTTCAGATGCCTGTTTCTGGTCATCTTCGGCCCATTTGACTCTTCGCATAGACAAACCGATTTTTCTCGAATCACTGTCAACTCTGAGGATTTTTACCTCGATTTCCTGCTGCGGTTTTACGATATCCACCGGGTTGTCAATTTTGTGGTCCGCTATTTCTGATATGTGCAGCAGTCCTTCAAGGTCCGGTTCGAGTTCTACAAAGACACCGAAGTTGGTTATCTTTGTTACTACACCTTTTACAATCTGCCCCGGCAGATACTTTTCCGGAATGGCGTGCAGCCACGGGTCTTCTGTGAGCTGTTTTATGCCGAGCGATATTCTCTGCTTTTCCTCATCGACTTCGAGAACAACGCATTTGACCTGCTGGTCTTTCTGCAGAGCTTCTCCCGGATGGTTGTATTTCTTTGTCCAGCTTATGTCCGAGATGTGAATCAAACCATCGATGCCCGGCTCAATTTCAACAAAAGCGCCGTAGTTTGTCAGGCTGGTTACCCTTACATTGACAATTGTGCCCGGCGGATACTTTTGCGAAGCAACGGACCATGGATTGGATTCAAGCTGTTTTACGCCGAGCGATATTTCCTGTTTGTCCTTGTTGACTTCGAGAATAACAATATCGATCTGGTCGCCGAGCTTGTAGAGGTCGCCCGGATGATTGATTTTTTTCGTCCAGCTCATTTCGCTGATATGTACCAGTCCTTCAACTCCTTCTTCAAGTCTGACAAAAATGCCGTAGTTCATTACGTTGACAACTACACCTTTTACTTTTGCGTTGACCGGATAACGGGTTTCTATGTTTTCCCACGGGCTCGGACTTTTCTGTTTAAGACCCAGCGAAACTTTTTCGTTTGCCTTGTCGACACCGATAACCACACATTCGATTTCCTGGTCGAGACGAACAACTTCAGACGGGTGCGATACTCTGCCCCAGCTCAAATCTGAAATATGCAAAAGGCCGTCAAGCCCGCCAAGGTCGACAAAAACTCCGAAATCGGCGATGTTTTTAACGATGCCTTTTCTGTGCTGGCCGACTTCAATTTCCGCAAGCAGTTTTTCCTTGCCGGCAGAGCGCTGCTGTTCGATGACTTTTCTTCTCGATATGACGATATTTTTGCTGTCCGTATCGATTTTAAGAATTTCACAGGTAACGTCCTGACCGATGAATCTGCTGATGTCTCCCGGTTTTCTGATATCGACCTGCGAGGCAGGCAGAAAGACCGGTACGCCGATATCTACCAACAGACCACCCTTTATCCGTCGAATAACTTTGCCGGTTACCATATCACCTTCTTTTCTTGTCGTGATGATGTTTTCCCAGCCCTTGATACGGTCGGCTTTTCTCTTGCTTAGAATAATAAGACCGCCTGAATCCACCTCTTCGAGCAGCACATCAATTTCTCTGCCGCTCTGAATTTCTTCCGGGTCATCAAATTCGGAGACGTCCACCACGCCTTCACTCTTGAGGCCGATTTCAAAAATGACATCGTTGCCAATCTGCTGAATAATCCTGCCCTTGAGAATTGTTCCGGGTGTTAATGCGTCAACTTTCTTCTGGAGTGCTTCGGATAGTAGTCTGTTTTCATCTGCGCTGAATAATTCGTTAACCTTGTTTTCGAGTTCCTCTGGGGTGAAACCTAATTTACTGATAATATTTCTATCAACCATAAAACCTTCCTTTTTTTCGTGGAGTACATTAATCAGCCGCCGCGCCCTCCACATCCGCTTTAAACGCGACAGCCTTTCCATTTATTGATACAAAAACGCATTGACCAACTCAGCCAATGCGTATCAAATCCCTGAATTCAAATCGGCCGTATATTTATTTTTTCTTTTTCCCGCTATCAAACCTCCGCAGATTTTCAACAAAGTCATCAATAACCCATTGCGGCGTAGATGCTCCTGCCGTTATACCGGCAACATTATTACCGAAAAGAATACTTTTATCAAGTTCTTTCCAGTTTTGCAAATGAAAGGTTTTTTTATTGCACTTTTTGCATACCTGGGCCAGTTTTCGGGTATTGGCGCTATGCAAACCCCCTAAAATGAACATTATATCGACCCTTTTGCACAACTGGACGGCACAGCTTTGCCTTTTAACAGCCTCCTTGCATAGGGTATTAATCACCTTCAGCTCTGAAAAATTGGCCATTGCTATCTCGGCAACCATCTGGGCAAAATGCTCAGGGCTTTGAGTTGTCTGGCATATTATTCCTAACTTCTTGAATTTACTAAGGTTAGAAACATCTTTCCTGCTGCCTACAACTGCGATATCCGGCGCATAGCCAAGCACGGCCTGTACTTCAGGATGACCTTTGTCTCCAATCATTGCCACTTTATAGCCTTGGCGGTGCAGAAGTGCCGCGATTTTTTGAACCCTTTTTACCAGAACGCAGGTAGCGTCAATAATTCTGAACCCTTTTTGTCTTATTTGTCTTATTTGTTCTGCGGTTGCGCCGTGCGAACGGATAATTACAGTTCCGGATTTTATATTTCCGATTTTTTCAACGCTTTTTAGCCCCGCCGCGGAAAGTCTCTCTACCACGTCTTTATTATGTATGATTTCGCCCAGGCTGTAGACATCTTTTTCTTTCGCAAGGGTTTTTTCCGCCATATTTATGGCGTTTCTGACTCCCGGACAAAAACCGCAGCTTTGCGCGACTATAACTTTCATCCCGCACCTTCCGAATATTCAACGATTTTTTTTAGAGGAACGCATATCCAATTGGAAAATAGGATTTTAATAAGTTTGAAGGAAATTAAATAGAGGGAAGATGCGGGATTCATTTATCACCTTCCTGATAATCAAATGGTTTTCTGCCGACCCGCAGCCTCAGTTCTGCCTGCATATCCCTGAGAATTCTGGTAAGGTATTTAGCAAATTCTCTGTCGCCAAGCTCTGCGACTTTTCGGGCCGGAATGGGCTGACCATAAGTTACATATATTTTTCCGCTGGAAAATAATTTGTTGCGTTTAGGCCAGCATTCATACGCGCCATCGATGACAGACGGTATGATAGGGACATTTGCTTTTCTTGCCAGCAGACCGAAGCCGGGTTTTATCTCGGCGATTTTGCCGTTCAGTGTCCGTGTGCCTTCAGGATATAGAACAAGACCGTAACCGTCTTTGAGTTTTTCCAAAAACATTCTCATTGCGGCAAGATCGGCCTCTCCCCTTTTTATAGGTATGGCATTAAACGAGTGAACAAGTCTGCCAAAAACAGGGATATTAAAAAGAGTGCTTCTGGCGGCAAAGCAGCACTGACGCCTTATAGGATTTGCGTTAATCATCGGGTCAAGAAAACTTTGATGATTGGATAGCAGCAAAAATCCGCCTTTTTCGGGGACGTACGGAAGGTTATAAGCCTTTGGCTGAAAAAGTACTCTGCAGAATGCTCTGCAGCCGGCCCGCCATAAGGCGTACCAGACATAATTAATTTTATGATTTTTCTCGGCAAGTTCAGGGGCTGCGAGGCAGGACGGCATTGAAGTATCATCATCTTTTATGAGGGCAGGTTTCTGTATCTGGGCGGCTGCTTCATAATCAAAAGGAACTCTGCCGGTCTTTATACGAAGTTCTGTCTGCATTTGACGCATTCTTTTTGTGAGGTCGGACATAAATTCCCTGTCCGATTCGGCAGCAATTTCCTGCGGATTTATTTGCCGGCCATATTGGATGGAAACTTTGCCGGGCGAAAACATTATTTGATGTCTTGGCCAGCATTCGAATGCTCCGTCGATAACCACCGGAATAATCGGCACAGCGGCTCTTTTTGCCAGAAGAGTAAAACCGGGCTTGAGCCGGGCAATTTTGCCATCGGCAGTTCTCGTTCCTTCGGGGTAAAGGACCAGACCGCAGTTATTTTTCAATTTTTCAATACATTCCCTTATCGCACCAATGTCGGCGTGGTTTCTTTTTATCGGGATGCAGCTATAAATGCGAAATATCCATCCGAAAACCGGAATCTTAAAAAGACTGTCTCTTGCGGCAAAGACACATATCCTGTTGACAGGGGTAACGACAAATAGATGGTCGAGCCAGCTTTGATGGTTGCACAGCAGAATAAATCCTCCCTTTTTCGGAACGTTTTCTACTCCATAGAACCGTATTCTGAAAAACATAACACAAAAGAACCTCACCGGCCAGCCGCAGATAAAATACCAGATATATTTAAGGAATTTTATAATCTTCATTTTTTTATCAATTCAAGAATTTTATTAACCACCTGCTCCAGAGTCAGATTAGTGGAATCCAAAGTAATCGCGTCGGCAGCGGCGACAAGCGGCGCGACTTTTCTTGTAGAATCCTGCAGGTCGCGATTTTCGATTTCCTGCTGTAATTTATTTATATCGACCTTATGGCCATTTTGGGTCAATTCCTTTGCGCGTCGTTTCGCGCGTTCTGTATTGTCGGCAGTTAGAAAAATTTTTAAATCAGCATCCGGAAAAACAACTGTTCCCTGGTCCCTGCCTTCGGTCACGATTTTTTCGTATTCGCCGGCAAAGGCTCTCTGCATCTGCACAAGCCTGTTTCGCAAGGACGGCACGGAGGCAATAAAACGAACATTTGCTGTTACCTGCGGGTCGCGGATTTCTTCCGTAACATCGCTGTTATTTATTTTTACAGTCATCTGGCCGTCTTTAATTTCAAATTTAAAATCGGTGCCGTCGATGATTTTTTCAAGCCCGGCCGTATCGCTAAGGCTGCAGCGGTTCTGCATCGCGGCAAGCGTAACCGCGCGGTACATCGCGCCGGTATCGAGAAATGCTGCTCCAATTTTGGCGGCAAGAAGCTTTGCTACCGAGCTTTTCCCGCTGCCGGCAGGTCCGTCAATGGTTATTATAAGTTTAGCCATTCCTGTTCGAAACTTTGACTGTCACAATGCTTGTATCGTCTGTCTGACGCGCAAGACCAATAAACCTTCTTCGCAACGTAAGAATATCGTTTACAATTTCACGGGCTGAACCTGTTGCGCACAGTTTGAACGTTTTGTACAGATTACTTACGCCCCATGTTTTCCCGTCGAAATTCACGGCGTCAATCAGGCCGTCGGTATAAAACAGCAGTCGGTCATTAGTTTTGAGTTCAATTTTTTCAATTTCATATCCGGTTTCTTTTGTTACGCCAAGAACCAGTCCGCCTTTTTTCAGTTCGCGAATTTTATCCTGCCGCCACAGCAGCCCCGGCTCATGTCCGCAGTTGCAGTAAGTTATGCTCGGTTCTTTTGTGTTGATAATGGCGTAGAAAAACGTAATAAATTCTCCGTCTCTGCACTCATCGCAGGCGGTATTATTAAGCTTTCGGATAATTTCCGCCATAGTATGTCTTTTGTGGCCGCCGTCGGCGTATGCCCTTATCATACCTCTGAACGAGCTCATCGTAAGCGCAGCGGGAATGCCCTTGCCGATAACATCCGCTATTGCTACAGCAAGATTTTCTCCATCGAGCTTGATAAAATCGTACAAGTCTCCCCCGACGCCGAAGCACGGTTTATATGATGCAGCTATTTCAAGACCCGGCATTTTAGGCGCGGCTTCAGGTATCATTCTTCTTTGAATAATCCCTGCCAGCTTTACCTGCTGCGCGACCTGCTCGCCCTGGATTGCCCTTGCATAGTATTTAGCGTTGGTAATCGCCAAAGCGCACTGCGAGGCCACAGACCTTGCAAGTGCGATATCATGCTCGGCAAAACCGCCGGGTGTGGGCCGATAGAGTCGCAGCACGCCGACAGGTTTATTCTTGAACTGCATCGTAACTGTAAGCTGACTTACAATGCCTTCTTTCGCCGAGGCCTGGGGATAATTTATCCGCTTATCTGTCCGCATATCGTCAATGATGACCGCCTGGCCGGCAAACGCCGCTTTTATGACTGGGTCGTCTTTTGTAACCGGCCCTTTATTCCTGTATTCTTCGCTCAGCCCGAATGTGCTTCGCATCTTCAACTCGCCCGTCTCATCATCCAAAAGCCTTATCGAACAGGCCGAAACGCCGGTTATTTCCACCGCGGCACGCGAAAGTTTATCCAGCACTTCGCCAAGCGCAAAGCCGCCGGCTACCAGTGTCGTAAGCTGATAAATCTGTTCTTCTCGTTTTGTCGGTTTTCCAAGTATTTTCATAATGCTTCACAAATTCGGATAATTTAAGTGGTCTATTATAACCATTTTTAAATAATTTTAAAGAGATTACGGATATATAATTTATGACTATTTCCCCCCACTGAATCGGCAATTTTCTATACGATTGCCAAAAGAGGCGGCTTGTATTATACTTGCAGGCAAGGAAAAAGCAATGGCGGATATCGCTAAACACATATTTTTCAGCGGCCGGGTACAGGGCGTCGGCTTTCGATTTACAGCCAACAGCGTAGCTCAGCGGTACGAACTGACCGGCTTTGTACGCAATACCTCAGACGGCAAAGTCGAACTGCTCCTGCAGGGTGAACCGGAAGATATTGACGATTGCATTGAGGACTTGCAGCAGACTTTTGCCGCCAGGGATGTCCATATAGAAGAGCTGCCATTCGATTCTTCATATCCGGATTTCAGGATAACATTCTAAAAGTTTAGTCTTCTATTCTTTTTCTTTGCTGTTTTAGCTGACTTTTCATTTTTTTGGATTTGAGTCTTTTTTCGACCGAAGTTCTGGTGGGTTTTGTCGGCCTTCTCTTTTTTGGTCTTTTCAGCGCGTTTTCAATAATTTCCATCAGTTTCTCAACAGCAAAATCACGGTTGGCCTTTTGACTCCTGAATTTTTGACTTTCCACAATCAGCCTGTTGTCTTTTGTCAGCCTGGCGGATAGTTTCCTCAAGACAATTGTCTTTTGCTCAGGCTTGAGAAAGCTGCAATTTGAGATATCGACTTCAGCGCTGATTTTCGTGTTGAGCTTGTTTACATTTTGCCCGCCGGGGCCTGAGCTTCGGCTGGCCTTGAATACAAGCTCGTTTTGGGGTATTTGAATTTTGTTATTTATTATCATCCACCAATCCGGCCATATAGCCTAAGTTTTATTGCAGTTTTTCGTAGGGCCACATTTCCAGGCCGCCGTCGAGAACCTTTACATCTCTAAAACCCTGATTTTTCAGAATAATCGCCGCCTCATAGCCCCTTAGCGAATAATTACAAAATGCTATAATAGGCTTTTCCTTGTTGAGTTCGACAAATCGCGAACGCAGCGAGGCAAGCGGAATAAACACCGCGCCATTCAGCCGCTGCTGGCGATACTCCGACGGCGTTCTCACATCCAGAAGCACAAAATCCTTCTTATCCTGCATCATTTGCCAGACTTGTCCCGGATTTATGCCTTCCATCAGGCCGTCGAGTTTATTGCGTGCAACGTTGGCCGCTGTAATGATATTGTCAATTACCGGCGCATAAGGCGGAGCGTAGCACAAATCAAGGTTTGCAATCTGGTCAACCGTCATCTTCCCGGTAATTGCCGTCGCTGCGACATCGATGCGTTTATCGGTAACGCCTGCACCAATTGCCTGCGCACCGAGAAGTCTGCGAGTGTTTTTATCGACAACGAGTTTCATCATCACAAGTTCTGCTCCCTGCACAAAATGCTCCCTGTCAGGGGCGGGAACGAGAACCGTAACAACTTTAAAGCCTGCCTGTTCTGCCGCCCGTTCGGTAAGGCCCGTAACCGCGACGTTATAATCAAACACTTTGCACGCAACTGTCCCGAGAATCGGGGAAAACGCATCGCTGCCGCCGCAGATATTTACAGCCGCGACTCTGCCCTGCTTATTCGCCGTCGAGCCGAGCGGCACATAACATGGCTTTTGCGTAATCATATCGATATTCTCAACGCAATCGCCCGCCGCATATATATTTTCGTCGGATGTCTGCATCTTCGGACTAACTTTTATCGCGCCGGTTGTGCCGATTTCAAGCCCCGCCTGTTTGGCCAGTGCAACTTCAGGCTTGTTGCCGACCGCGATTATCACAAGGTCTGCCGGATATGAGCCGTTATTGGTAATGACTGATTTTACCGTATCGGTTCCCTCGAATTTTTTCACGTGTGTATCTGTAAGGATCCTGACGCCGTGCGATTCGAGCTGATTTTCGATAAGTAAACCCAATTCGGCATCCAGCAGCCGGAAAATCTGCGGCAGGCATTCTATAATCGTTACCCTGCATCCCTTTCTAACCAGCGCTTCGGTCATTTCGATCCCGATAAGTCCCCCGCCGACAATTACAACATCGCGTGCCTTGCCTCTGTCAAGAGCGGCCTTAATGCCTTCGGCATCGGTTACCCCGTGCAGTGTAAAAATATTGCCAAGTTTAATTCCGTCAATCTCCGGTTTCATCGGCTTCGAACCGGTCGCAAGTACGAGCTTATCGTAATCGAGCACTGACTCAACATTATCAATTAAATGTCTTACACGAACTTGTTTTTTCTTGCGGTCGATTTCTATCGCCTCGGTCTGATTCATAAGGTGAACGTTCTTAACCTGCTGGAAGAATATCGGGTCTCGCACAACGCCGGCAGGTGAACTCATTAACTCGTTCTGGTCCTTGACGGTACCGCCGATATAATAAGGCAGCCCGCAGCCCGCGTACGACAGCAGCCTGCCTTTTTCGACAATCGTAACATCAGCGTCAGGGTCAAGACGCATAATTTTCGCGGCCACTTTAGGCCCTGCCGCCACTCCGCCAATTATTACTACTTTCATTGGCTTTTTCATTTCTGTGTCTCCGTAGATTTGTTCTGCTTCGGTTTTTTCCGCAGCTTTGAGATTTACTACAAGTTCCGTCCCGCCCAGATGTGATTTTTCAATGTGTATATTTCCGCCGACGGCTTCAACTATTGCCCTGGCAAATGCAAGCCCCAGTCCAATTCCCGGCCGCGACGATGCGTGTGCGCCGGGCGTCCTGAAAAACGGCTGAAAAACTTTTTCGCGATTTTCCTCTGATATTCCAATCCCTGAATCGGCGATTCTTATCTGATATGTCTTTGCCGGCTCGTTATACAAAAGAAGCATTTCAATCCTGCCGTTGTCGGGCGTATATTTTATCGCGTTTGACAAAAGTGCTTCGAGCACCTCAGTTATCGTAGCCTGACTGCCGGCCGCCCAGGCAGGCTCGACATCGACATTTACCGCAAAAGTTATATTATGTTTGCTCGCCTCCTCGATGTATGCTGCCGAGCTTTTGCGGACAATCCCCGCAAGTTCTACCTGTCCTTTGAACGATGCAGGCTCGTTAATCGCCCTGGAAATTAAAAGGAGTCTTTGAGCGGAAACAAGTGTTACCTCGCAGCTTGCAATTGCCCTTTGCAGAAGGTCTTTCTGTTTTGGCGATACCGGCCCCGCGAATTCGCCCAAAAGCGTCTGAAGAATTGTCGCTATAGAGGCAACCGGCCCTTTAAGCTGATGTGCCACGAGCGAGGCGAACCTTAGAGGATCGGATATAATATCTCTCATAAACGCAACCGCAATTCTGTACCGGTTAATTCACTATAATTATATCAGTTGAAACCGGAACTTCAATTCTTTTCTCGACGGAACCGCACCCAAATGAGCAGATATACCATCGCGCCCGGCAGGACTCGAACCTGCAACCTACGGATTCGAAGTCCGCAACTCTATCCAATTGAGCTACGGGCGCAAATCATTTTTCGATAATAATTCAAAAACATTACTGTCCGAGACAGACCATTATAGTTTACCATATACAAAATTTTCGGATTTTTTATCCGCTTTCCAGCTGCCGACGCTGAAACCGTTCTTATCCTTGTCGGTTATCAAATTCGTGGTCGGCACAATCTCGTCAAACATCTTTTTCAATTGCTTGTCGCACAATGACCAGTCAATATCCGCCGACAAAGGCGAAATCCCCGCCTCGCATTGAGGGTTATACTTTCCCGAGCAAAAATATTCAATCCTGGTCTCCCGGTCGAAAAAATTCCCATGTGCAAAGCCCGGCGGAACCCAAATCCACTCGTCATAATCATTAGTGCTTTCGGTCGGCATATCGCAGCAAATAATTTTCCCAAACGTTGGCGAGCCTTTGCGGATATCGAGAACCATATCGACCATTCTGCCCGACAATGTCCGGACAAGTTTGCCGATATACGGATTCCATTGAAAATGCAACCCGCGCACAGTCCCCTTTTTCGAGCAACTTTCGTTGGCCTGCACAAATTCAACTTCGCGCATAAAATTCAAAGCGGGATTCTCTTCGAAATCGCTTTTTCGGTAAATTTCCGTAAAATATCCTCTCTGGTCGCCAAACCGTCCAAAGCGTACCACCTTTACCGCCTCGATAGCCAAACTCTTAACTTCAATTATCTTCATTCGCTGCCCTTAATTATAATAACGTAATAAACAGTCTTCGTATCAACTGTTCACCTGTTCCACTGTCGGAGCGTAGCGTAGACCCCGACGCATCGGGGTTCACCTGCTCTAATTTTTTGGCCTTGCCAAAAAATTGGGCGATACAGGATTCGAACCTGTGACCTCACGGGTGTGATCCGTGCGCTCTAACCAGCTGAGCTAATCGCCCTTCCGCGATACGCTATTAAACCGTCTTTATGGGTCGATTGTCAAGCTTTTTAGCTCTCGGCAGGTTTAATCGGAAATGGATACAGTCTTACCAGCTGTGGGCAAACTCTGCAAAATCCTTGAAGTTAAATATCCCGTCCCTGTCAAAATCTCCTCCTCTGCAATTGAAGTTCAGCCAGTCGCAGGCGCTGAGCCACTCGTCCGCGATGATTTCCAAATCATAAATATCGACAACGCAATCGCGCGTCAAATCAGCCCCAACAAATGGATTTGTTTCGCTGCCGCATCCCGTAACGCTGCAGCTCGGCACAGGATAAATCGAATTAACGTCAAAGCCGAGCAGTGCGTTTCGCGTATCGAGCACTATATTATCGAATGGCGTCGAGCTGAAGTCCCACGTTGCCATATCCATTGAAGCGCAGATAAAATTATCGCCGAACACGCCGTCGAGGATAATAAACTCTCCGCTCCTTTCGTCCAGCACGCCGATATCATGCACACAGACCCTCGCGCCGATAAATACCATATTAAAACCGTTAAGCGTCGGCACGGACAATCTGTCCAATATAAAGCCCGGCAATTCAAGGCTGCCTCCGATACCGCCTATCGGAATATAAAAATCAGCCTCCGTTATCGGCTCTCCATTTGCGTCTACCAGCCCAAGTGCCATTCCCTGTGCAACCGAGATAACGCTCACCGTCCCGCCGGTGTCGAAAAGCCAGTTGCCTGTGGAACTGACTCCATCTCTTTCTATGGTAATATTATCTATTACCGGGTTATACGCAAGCACGGGCAAAGGCGGTATGTTTAATGGATTGGATGGATTGATATATTTTTCAAGCCGCAGCGCGACCTGAAAATCGGTCGCCGGAATATTCGGGTCGTTCGGCTCTCTTATATCCCCTGTAAAGTATCTTATGTCTTCCAAATCGATGTCGCTTATCGGTTTCAAAACTATTGTATATCCTGCCATAACCGGCATGCCAAGCACGTCTATTGGCTCTCCGAACAATTCATCGGCATACTCACGCGAAACCTGAAATCTCCACTGCGGGCAAAGCCGATAAATATCCGGATTCTCAGCTTCATCGCTGTAATAATCCGTCGTCCCGATATACAAAGGCTCGGACACATTAAAGAATTCATCGCCTCCGATTCCCGTATCGACAAATTGCGCGTTCGCGTCAATTGTTATCTGCATTGTTTCGGCGGTCTCCCGCGAAAGCAGTATCCCTGATGCCCCCGTATCCAGATAAGCGTAATTTAGTTCGAAAAATCCATCGACTTCGATCGGCGGCTCGTTTGGCGAATGCTTTAACAGGAACAATATCCTCGGCAAATCTATCGATGCTTCGTAAGTTCCCTCAATTTCAAAATCGCTGCATACCGCAGCGCCCCGGCTCCCCGCTGCCAGAAGAATCAGAAATATTGCCAAATACCTGGCCCGCAATAATATCGTTATAGTCTTCACCTGTATATTATAGCATATTTTACGTCTTTTTGTTCGTTATAATCCGTCCGCGGCTGGGGGTTTCGTATAAGACCGGATTCCGGATGTTCTATGTACTATTGTCGGCAACTATTTTCTCCCTTTTCTCCGTCTTTTTTGTTATTATTTTCGTTATGTTCGATATGTTTGACTTTATAAAGGGCCGTCAGCTTTCGACTCGGCTTATAATGCTCGCCGCCGCAGCAGGCCTCACCGCTATCGGCCTTTTGATGATTTACGCCTCCGGCAATCCCGCCGATTCCTCCGGCGCCGTCAGCGGCATCGCCGATATGTGGAAAAAGCAGGCCGCCTTCGCCGCCGTCGGCTTCATCGGCTTCATCGTCATAAATTCTTTCAGCTACAAAAAACTCGGCCCCGCAAGTTTCTGGCTCTACGCCGCAATCATCATTTTGCTTGCGCTTCTGCTTCTCGACAAAGTCGTCAATATTCCTTTCATCCCCGTAAAGAAAGGTTCGCGCCGCTGGATTCTCCTCGGCTCGTTTTTCCAGTTCCAGCCCTCCGAGTTTTTCAAGCTCATTTACATAATCGCGCTCGGCTGGCACTTGCGATACAGAAGCAACTATCGCAATTTATCCGCGCTCATCCCGCCGTTTATTTTGACGTTCCTGCCGATGGTTTTGATTTTGCTCGAACCGGATTTGGGAACTGTCCTTTTAATGATGCCCGTCTTCCTCTCGATGCTCTTTTTGGCCGGCGCAAAAACAAAACACATCCTCGCCATAATAATCCTTGCGATTCTCGCCTTTCCGATTCTCTGGCTTGGTATGCACGACTATCAGCGTATGCGTATCAGCTCCGTGCTCTTCCAAAGCGGCGTCGACGGCAGCGAAAGCTGGTTCAAAACTCAAAGCCGCACCCATCCCTGGCTCGCTTCTACGCTCGGCGTAACCCCTGAACGTCTTCGCAACTGGGAAGTCGGCGAAGGATACCAGCTCAATCGTTCCAAGCTCGCCATCGCCTCAGGCGGACTCAGCGGCCAGGGCTACAGAAGCGGCCCGTTCATTAAATACAGATTCCTCCCCGACCGCCACAACGATTTTATCTTTGCTCTTGTTTGTCATCAGTGGGGTTTTGCAGGTGCCGTCCTCGTCATCGGCTTGTACGCCCTGCTCATAGTCTGCGGCCTGGAAATCGCCGCCGCAAGCTCTAACATCTTCGCCAGTTTCGTCGCCGCAGGCGTCAGCATAATCTTTGCTATCCAGGTCCTCGTAAATATCAGTATGACAATTGGAATTATGCCCATCACCGGAATTACTCTGCCGTTCATAAGCTACGGCGGCTCAAGTCTCCTCGTCAATCTTCTCTCCGTCGGTTTAGTCAACAATATCGGCAGACAGGGATAATTTCAGCAACCCAAAATCGTTCGACTCGCTCAATACCACCCATGCCCGCCAATCCTTTTTATCAATCCTCACTGGTTTTAGTCTCCTGACGTTTTTCAGCCAGACAAGAACCGCAAACCTGCAATCGCTTTTGAACTTCCAATACTCATCTTCCCCGCAAATCTTATCATTAAATTCAGCCTTCAATTTGGCGATTTTCCCAGGCGTTAAATTTTTAAACTCTGTAAATGCGGAAACTTTCGCCACAGCGCAAACCGGCCCGGAAGATTCTTTCAGAAATAATCTATCGCCGATAGCGACAGAATTAAAAGGCGGGATGGCTGTTTTCGTGAGCCGCAGCTCTATGGTCTTGGTGCCGTCAACGATTTTATCAAGATAACACTTTTTTAAGATAACTAAGTGAGATTTCTCCATATCAGCAAAATAATCATCGCTGTAAGTAATTGCAACCAAAATCTTTACGTCAGTAATCGCTTTTGAACATTTGTATTTCGAATTTGTTTCGGATTTCGATATTCGTATTCCGTATTTTTACTATTGGCTGTCGCCAATAGTCGTTATAGTCGTTAAACTTTGCGCAGCTTAACATATACCCCCCATTATTACCCCAAAAATCAGGTTTTCGTAAATCGCTATCCCTTCCCCCGAAAGCAGAAAGAATACATTGTAATTAAACGCAAAAGAGATAGTATGAAACGTAAATTAACCAAACCAGGAAAGGGGCAAACAATGAACGATAAAAAATTCAATCCGCCGCAAAACTCGGCTCAGAAAATTCGGCTTCTGTCTGTCATCTTACTGCTGTTTTTATTCGGTTGTGAGCGTAAAGAAAACGTTACCGGCACTTCGGAAGGAAAAGAAATGGTGAAACTGAAAATTGGCGATACTGCCCCGTCGTTTGAGCTCTTGGCTCAGGATATGAAAACCGTAAAGCTCTCCGACTTCGCGGGCAAAAAGGTGCTCGTTTATTTTTATCCCAAGGCTGAAACTCCCGGCTGTACCGCACAGGCCTGCAGTGTCCGCGATTCTGCCGAGCCGCTCAAAAATGCAGGCGTCATTGCGCTGGGCATAAGTCCCGACAAACCGGACGTCCAGAAAAAATTTGACGAGAACCATCACTTAGGCTTTCAGCTTCTCAGCGACCCGGATCACACAGCCGCCGAAGCCTATGGCGTATGGGGAAAGTCAATCTTCGGCATAACTCGTTCATCATTTCTGATAGACGAGCAGGGCAAAATCATCGGAGCCTGGTCCCCTGTCAGCCCCGCTGATACGGTCCCAAACGCCCTCAAAGTTCTCGGAAAATAAAGTGGATAAAAAACATAATTATGAAACTCGGCGATATTAAAAAACTGGTTATTAGCCTCGTGGTAGTTTTGGGGGTCGGTTTTATCGGTTCGTTTTTTGTCACACCTGCTGCGATGGATTGGTTCCGGACACTTGAAAAGCCCATTTTTAATCCGCCTGCCTGGCTTTTCGGGCCGGTCTGGACGGTGCTTTACATATTGATAGGAATATCGGCTTTTCTGGTTTGGCGGAAGGGTCTAAATACTGCTTGTGGCAAAACGGCTGCCGCTGCTTTTATTTTGCAGTTGGTTTTTAACGGTTTATGGACGCCGATTTTTTTCGGTTTGAAGCTGCCTTTGGTCGCCCTTGGCGAAATTGTGATTTTATGGCTGGCTGTATTTGCTGCTATTACGAGTTTTTGGAAGGTCTCTAAGTTAGCGGCTGTTTTGTTGATTCCTTATATAGTATGGGTTTCTTTCGCAGCCGTTTTAAACGCATTTATTTGTGTGCTTAACCGATAAGAAACTCCGGTTAAATGCCGTTAAATTCTTTCTGCATTTGTTGTAACTGCTGTAGTAAAGACTGGTACATTTCTATAGATTTAATACTGAGCCAGATGGTAGCAATGATAATCACTACAGTTACGACCCACTTGGTAACGGGCTTATAACGAGGATTGAACCAGACCAGGGGCAAAGCAAACGGCCCTGCGCACAATATAGCAATTATAACCCAGTAATTTGTATAATACCATTTAACTTTCGGCTGGGCCTTTTCGTCGAATTCTTTACCGCAATATGGGCATTTTATCATAATTTATTTCCTGTCTAACAGTTATATCGGCAGATATTAGCCGGTTTGATAAATATGATTGGTAAACCGTCCCATTTATAACCTTGAGTTTTCACTAAATATGCGTAAAATACTGACTATTATATACTAAAATACTATATACCAACGACTAACAATGGAGAGGTGTCGGAGCGGCTGATCGAGCTGGTTTCGAAAACCAGTGTGCGCTTTACCGCGTACCGCGGGTTCGAATCCCGCCCTCTCCGTTAAAAATTTCCGCGAAATTTTTAACGGAGAAGTCTCACCATCGAAACTTTGTTTCAATGGTGGACTCTCCTGTTCCCATTTTTTTATATAGCGAAAAATGGAATGATGTGTTGTTTAAGTAAGCAGACAGAGAAACTAAAAATGAAAAAGTTAAAAAATCATGGTTATGTACTCATCGGTTTCCTGATTGTAGTGCTAATCATCGTTATGCTCTATATGGTCGACCTTACGGCTATGTTCGGACCAATGGACAGAAACAGAGCCTACGAGGAACGGCCCTGGTTCGAAAATCAAAGATTGCTGAATAAAGATACCCTCCCAATAAAACAGACAGGCAAAAAAGGAAAAGTCGTCATAAAAGACCAAACAATCCTTAAAGCAAGCGTCCAAAGAGACAGCCAAAACAGAGGAGATATCGAAATCGTCATCGAGCCCAACGGCCTGGCAAAAGGACACTGGCAATGCGCGTATGAATATACCGACAGCAGCTATGCTATCAGCGCAGATTTTGCCGGCAATATCGACCCGACAAAAACTTTTGAAAATCAAAATGGCAAAAACAAACAGCTTCTATACCTCATCACAAAAGGAAAATACGAAGAGATAAAGACAGATAAAAAGACCGCCAATCAATGGCCGAGCAAACATACAATCTACGTCGTCGGATGGCTTAATAAAGACTACTCAGCAAACGGAAAACTGTTCCTGATGGCAGATGACAATGAAGAAACCCATGGAAACGCAGAGTACGACTGGCAGACAAAACCGAAGGCGGAGAGCGGTGAAACAGGCCAGCAGTAGAATAGGAGAAAGGAATAGCTTAAAAGTTGAAGCTAAAAGCCGAAAACCAAAAAATTAAAATCGAACGACGCCGTGGTAAAAAGTGTGTCAGATAAATAAAAATATTTCGATTGAGTTTGGGAGAAAGAAGAGATAAAATTCTTGTGAATCATTGAGGAAACAGCAACAGGAACTTCTTACACTGAAGAAAAACCCATATTGGGTATTTTATACAGACTCATAAGTATTGTTATATTTGAAAGGATATCTTTATGGCATTGAAATCAGACAACTCTAATCGATTCTTTCTCTCCTGCACGTATTGGAATTGTTCAATAATCCTTCTCATTTCAATAGTAATACTGAATCTTTGGAAAATATTTTCTCCACCATCATGGATTAGGTATATTTTTAAGCTCGAAGAGAAAAAATGCAAAGCATTAGTTTTTGATGTCTGGGTGGTTATTATGCTAATTATTTTCTATATTTTTCTGAATGGGTCTAAGAACACATCAATTATTGCTGTATTCTTTTCTTTCTATGTACTCTTCGATTCGGTCGGCGGGACATTGAGGGATATCATAGAGTCTCCTGCTTTAAATTTAGATCCAAAGGATGGGCCAGTAATTAGCATAGGCAATCCATCACGATGGTTGCTTGCTACCCTATTAAATGTAATTCTAGTAATTTTGTCATTTTCCATTTTGTTTCTTTACTATGGGAATCAATTCGAACCTAAAGTCACCGATTCGGTAACTGCACTTTATATGAGTATTCAGACGCTAACTACACTAGGATATGGTGATATATTTCCAGTTTGTTCTATCGGCAAAAAACTTGTTTTCTGTGAGATTTTGTTTTCTTTGTTTATTTTAACAATAAAGATCCCGATTGCCGTGTCAGTTATTAAATCTAAAACGCGGAAACAAATTCGCTAGCATAAATGTGGATAAGAATTAAAAACAGTGAGCTTGAAATTATCAGGGCCGATATAACCGAATCGGACTGCGATGCAATAGTAAATGCGGCCAATGCGCAATTGATACTCGGCGGCAGCGTGGCCGGTGTAATTCGGCGAAAAGGCGGCCTGACAATACAGCAAGAGTGCAATAAAATCGGCCCAACGTTTGTTGGCGGTGCGGTAATCACCGGCGCAGGAAATCTAAAGGCTAAATACGTTATCCACGCAGTCGGCCCGCAAACGGGCGAAGGCGACGAAGATACAAAACTGAAAAACGCGACCGTCAATTCACTCAAACTGGCGGACAAACACAAACTGCAATCAATAGCATTTCCGGCGATAAGTACAGGAATATTCGGTTATCCGGCAGATAGGTGCGCGAAAATTATGCTTTCAGCGATAATCGAATATCTTAAAGGCGAAACAGGCATAAAAAAAGTTGTGATGTGCCTGTTCGACGACAAGATGCTCGGGATATTCGAAAACCGGCTCAAACAGTCCGGCGTTTGATGGCATTGAGTCTTCGGCACATATCTTTTATCCGGTTTACTTTATCGTTTCCAAGCAGAATAACCGGAAATGCGGTTTTGTTGTGCATTAACGGCTCATTCATATCAACGTATTTTTCGCATAATTTTCCGTCGCCCGTGCCGGGTATCGGCGAAAAATCCGCCAGCATAATCCGCACGCCCAGACTACCTCCGGCAAATTTCATCGATTCTTCGACATTTTGAATATCAAAACGCGGATGACCGAGTATTAAATATGCCGTAATGTTTTTTCTGTCCGCACCGGCGGCAACAAGAGATTTTACCGCATCGGCAAATTCGCTGTCGAAAATTTTCGAGCCTGTCTGCTTTTGAAACTCACCCTCCCTGCTTTCAAATCCAAGATAAAAACTTTTGAAACCGGCCTTTACCATCAAATCCGCAAGCTCTCTGTCGATAAATCTTGCGTTAAGTGCGTTTGGCGTGTGAAAATTAACGCTGATTTTGTTCTCTATTATATATCGCAAAAATGGCTTTAAAACTTCATCGCTTTTATACAAAAGTGCATCGTCATAAAACGCGATATTCTTTATGCCAAGCGAAACCAGAAATTCTAATTCTTCAATCGCCTCCTCAATCGGCTTTGCGCTAAATCCGTCGCAAAATCGCGGCACAACACAATAAGTGCATTTGAATGGACAACCCTGTGTAATTTTGATTGCGGCTGTTTCAAGTTTTTTATAAACGCCCCACACCGGCCGTTGTTTAACCCCCGGACCCGTGCCGGGGATTCGTTCATCCCCCCAAATAAAATCCGCTCCGATATTTCTCGCATGTTCCGGACAAATTTGTGAATACGGCCCGCCCAAAACAATTTTTGTCTTCGGCCAATAAGTTTTTACCGCTTCGATTACTTCTTTATATCCTAAATACCAGTAAGTCATAACGGTTTGGATAAAAACAAAATCGGCTGGTCTATTTGTTTTTAAAAATTCGGTGAAAATCTCGGCTGGCACTCCGAATCGGCGGTAATATCTCGGAATCTTTTCCAGCACCTCGGGTTTCGGTATTACATTTGAAAAGAATCGCCCTTTGCCTGATGAATCGCTTTTGAACTGCGGTTTATCTTTATAGAATTCGTGTTGTCTGTCTAAAAAGTCGAAGATTTGAAACTCTGCGCTATCTGCGATTTTCCCTGCGATTGTAAGCATACCTAAAGGCTTTAGCCAGAAATCGAATGCCGTAAAATCGTATATCGGCGGATTTACAAGAAGTATCGACGGTTTATTATCCATACCGCCATTTTACCCCGCACCTATTTGCTATTCAATAATTCCTATATCACCACGGTAAAATAAATAGGTGCGGGGTTTATTCCTAAAATATTGCAAACATTGCTTAGGTTCGTGGTTCGTTATTTAGCCCCTTTGCCTGCTAAGGGGTTCGGTTCTCAAATCTTAAATTCGTTTCCAGCAATCCCGTTTTGTCATTCCCGAGTGCTTGCTTCTATGGGTTAGCAACAGAGCCCTGAGCGTAAGCGATGGGTAATTAAATCGCCGCAGCAATCTCATTTAGCCCCCGCCGCTCGAGGCGGGGCGTTTTGTCATTCCCGAGTGCCTGCTCTCCTATGGGTTAGCAACAGGGAACCCGCCATAGCCTGTCCCTGACCGCGATCAGGGAGCGGGAATCTCGCTTAGCCCTGTACTGGCAACGCTACTCTCGCCAAGGTTTGTGTGCCTTGTATGCTTCAAGACGCTGTTCGTATTCTTTTTTGGTTTTATCGTCAATTTTTAATCAAGGCTTATATACCTTGATTTTTTGTATGTATTTTTGAGTCAATAATAGTTCTGGTTGTGAATCTAATGCTTTGTTCAATAATTCGATAGTTCTGGAAATATCTTTTCGAGCAAAATAAATGTCTGCTAAAGTCAGATAAAGAGATGTCTTATAACTTGCCCGTGTTTTTGGATTAATAGGAGATGGCATTTTTCGATTTAAACTGATTTCATGAAATATGAATTGTTCTGCCTCATCGAACCGATTTTCTTTAAGTAATAGAAGATTTAATACAATCACAGCATCCGCAGCTTCAAGTGAATCAAAAGTTTGCCAAAATGCAGGAGTTATTGGAAGATTGTCAAAATATTTGAAATAAAACTGAATTGCAACGTCATTTTCGCCTTTAGACTTATGTATTAAGGCTATTTTTCTGTAAAGTTCAAAGCTTTTTGGCAACCGTTCCAGCCCTTTCCCTAATATAACCAATGCTCTTACATCTTGACCTTGAGCAACATATACGTCAGACAATTCTGTGTAAATGGATTTTGCGTTTTCTTCAGATATAAAGTCGTTACGGCTTGAAAAGTGCCACGAATCTTCGTAAGAGCAGAGTTGCATTTTATCTGTTTTATGCATTAAGGCCTTAAATTCCTTTTCAGATTCTTTCAATTGGCCAGCCCGATGTAATGATTTCGCTAAATGATGTTCTACTCTAAATCTATTTTTTTCATCTTTAGTATATCGAGATGCTTGACGAAATGCATTAATTGCTCCCTCAAAATCTTGCAAGTACGTTGAGAGAAACGATCCATAATTTTCCCAGAGAGAACCTTCTTGAGGAAACTTGTCTATCACAGCTGTCCATATTTTTTTTGCGTCTTCGTTTGTGCACCCTAAGCGAAGCTTTAATTGTGAAAGGTTATTAATTATTGAAATATTTGTATAATCATCATAGGTTGTAGCATTTACCCCTAAGACCTTTATGTCTTCATATAGAACTTGATATATTTTTAAAGCTTCGTCAATCTTATTATCAGACTTATATATTTCAGCAAGCTCTGCTCCTATTATAAATTTATACTCAGGTTTTGTCGTTGAGATTTCTTCGTAGAATCTTAATGCTTCCAACTTTCGATCGTTTTCATACAAAAATCTCAAAAATTCAGAGTGTAAAAAACTATTATGTTGACCTCCAGCTGTTAATAACAAGCCCCTGACGCATGCTTCTTGTTGTTTGACGCATTCTTCTAATTCCTCGGAAGAACCTATTTCGCGCAGAGTTAAATGTTTCGTGTCCAATAACATTTTTTTATAAAGTAGGCTGCATTTTTTTGATAAACCTTCATTGCAAACAATTAATGATTTCTTATAATCTTTCTTATCTCTGCAATAAAAAGAGGCTAAATGCTCACAAGCAACAGCAGTCCGGTCAATTTTGTATGCCTTTAATAAATACTGTTCAGCTTCTTCCATTTTTCCCAATGCGACACAAGTACCGGCTAAACCTAAATAACAATTTGGATTCCATGGTTGCATTTCTACTGCTTTTTGATATTCTTTCGCTGCTTCTTCGGGCCTGTTTAAAATCAAGTCCAAATTGAAAGCTACTAATAGATGTGCATAAGTAATGTCTGGTCTTATATTCATCAAAGTATAGCATTCTTCAAGACTTCCACCGGATCCAGCGCATATTTTTGTGAATGCTTTTGCTAACAAAGCTGGATAGAAACTTGGATCCTTATTCATGCTAATGGTAAATAACTCTAAAGCTTCTCGCTCATTTTCGGGCGGGTTTGCCTGTTGTAAAGCAAGCATTCCGAGTATATAAGACTCTTTGGAATTTAGTTTTTCTGCATTATCTAATGTAATGTCTTTAAGCACTTCGTTTTGATGTTGTTCAAGTACTTTATTTTTTAGATATTGTATAATTTTAAAATAAGAATTGATTTTTTCTACTTTTTCAAAATCTTTTAAAGCGCGATCTAAATTCTCACCCAAAACCAAGTTGCTAATCCCCCGGTTAATTAATGCCCACGAATTATTTTTGTCTATCTTGAGCACGTTATCGTATTTTTCATAAGCTCGTCTAGCCGCATTTTCCTGCCCAATTACCGGCCAAGGGTCTGAATTTAAGGAGGCTTGACATAAAAGCAGATCTGCTTCTTCAAGCATTCGTTGTATTTGAGTTGCTGTTTTTACATTAACATCTTTCTGATATTGTAAAAATATGAAGATGCTTAAAATAACCGTCAAAATAATTAAGAAAACAGCCGCACCTTTAAGAGGATTTCGTTGCAATGTTTTATAGGTTCGTCGGGTAATACTTGGTCTCTTCGCAGTTATTGGTTTAAATTCAAGCACATTTTCTACGTCCGCTGCAAAGTCAGCAATAGTCGGGTATCGGTCTTGCGGTGATTTCTCAAGAGCGTGAAGCAAGACCGTATTAAAATCTGTTGAAAGTCTCGGACAGTATTTTTTTGGCGGGACGGCCTCGCGCGATATTACCTGTGTCAATGTCTCATTGACGGTATTGCCTTCAAACGGAGGGTGTAAAGTCAAACATTCATAGAAAGTGGCTGCCAGCGAAAAAACATCGCTTCGGCAATCAACTATATCAGGCCTGCGAATCTGTTCCGGCGAGACATAGCTGGGCGTTCCGAAAAATTCACCCGTAATTGTTATTGATTGCTGTGTTTCAGCCCTTGCTAAGCCGAAATCCACAAGTTTTGCCGTTCCATCGGAATCAATAAGAATATTTGACGGCTTAACATCGCGGTGAAGGATGCCTTTTTTATGGGCATAGTCCAAAGCGGATGCGATGCTGATAATAATTTTGCTTATATTGATAATATAATCAGTATCAATCTCTGCGGTTGTGCCTTTGGCATCCTGATGTTTATCGCCATAACTGGCCGTATTTGTTTCAAGGCATTTGCTCATAACAGCACTTGCCTTGTCGCCGGCCTTTGCATTGCGAATACTGCTTAGAATTTTGTCTAAAGACACACCATCGATATGCTGCATCGCAAAATATGAATATGGTCCCTGTTGGCCGACTTCGTAAATCGGGACGATATTCTGATGGGAGATTTTCGCTAAAACCTTACTTTCGCGTTTGAACCTGTCTAAATTTTTAGCTTCAGCACCGCCAACCGAACTGATGACCTTTAGAGCGACTTCTCTATCAAGTGAAACCTGCCGGGCAAGAAAAACCGCTCCCATTCCACCCTGACCTATCATCTTTAGTATTTCAAAATCTCCAAGTTTTTGACCTATAAGATTGTATTCTGGCGCTGCCTTGCCGAAATCGCCGTCTTCTGCCTGCATAAGGTTATCAAAAAGATTGTCGATTTGCCGCAAATTCTGTATTCTTTTTCTAATCTGGCTTTCAAATTCCGGGTATTGCCTGACAAACTCATCTATGTCCGGCTCTTTCCCTTGTAACTGGGCATCAATAAACTGCTGGACAGCCTGTTCAATAATATTTTCCGGGTTATGTTCAGATTTTGTCATTCTGTATTCTCAAAATTTCCGCTCAACGCACTCATTGCGCTAGCAAGCAGCATCCTGACAGCATCAGGACTCTTGCCTAATTTTTCTCCGACTTCCTTATGAGATAGTCCTTCGATTTTCCTTAAAATAATCACTTCCCTGTATTCAGGTTTCAATTTTTCCATTGCTTTTTCAAGCTTATTTAAATCCTCTCGTTTGGACATTATCAAGCTCGGTGTCATTGTATCAACAGGCTCGGAAATTCCAACGAAAGTATCCTGTGTAGTCGAACTATTATTATTAAGCGGAATTTCTTTGTGAGCATCACGTTTATTTGCGTGAATTTTATCAATATTATCACGAATCCTGTTTTCAGCTATTTTTGATATCCAACGCAGGAAATCCCCTTCGTTTTTATATGTAAAGTTTTCCAGGCTCCTCAAGGCGGAAATAAACGCATCCTGTACCAAATCCATCGATTGCAGTTTTGTTCGCAGTTCCGGCCCCATTCGCATTCGCACTATTCTAAGGACACGCTCGTTATAAACCTCAAATAATTTATTCAAGGCGGATTGGTCGCCGTCCTTGGCAAGGGTGACTAACCGCTGGGTATGAAAATTGAAAGTATTCTCCATCGCTAAATACCCTAAAAAACCGCATTTTTTAATATAATAACCGCTATTTCAAAAAATTACAACAAAATCGTTCGGTTAGGCTTTTTCTCCCGCTGATATGTATAGAGCGGAAAGATTTAAAAAAGTTAATAAAAACCAAATATTTGAAAGGAAACAAAAAATGAAAAAGACAATGACAATTCTGGCAGTTCTGGTAATTATTTGTGTAACAAGCTTTACAGCCAATGCCGATGTGTATGTGCGGGGTTATTATCGAGATAATGGCACTTATGTTCAGCCGCATTATCGTTCAAACCCTGATGGCAATCCTTCTAACAACTGGAGTACATATCCTAATGTAAATCCCCATACCGGCCAAATAGGCACAAGGCATCTGGACAACATAAACGGTTCCCACGTCCCATCGTATCAGAAGCCGAGCACTATGCCCTATTTGCCATCAGGTTTTTCTGGGCAGCATTCATCATGGAACACGACTCCTTCGCTAATGAACCACTGAAGTTTTGGTTCTCTATCATTGTTAATGTCCTGTTGAGCATAAAAAGTTAAATGAGTAAAAAAATATGAATATAGGAATATTAATTAACTGAAAGGAGCCTTAAAATGGCAAGAAACCGGAACTCTGATCGAAATGGTTCAAATTTTGATGAAGCTACTATTGAAGCTGTGTGGAGAAAAGGAAAGATAGAACCAGAATATCCATCGTTTCGCAAAGATGCTTGCGATGCATCAATGAGAAGAGACAAATATGGAAAGACAGAACAATGGGGATGGGAGATAGACCATATAAAGCCCGTATCAAAAGGTGGGACAGACGACCTATCTAATCTTCAACCACTTCAGTGGGAGAATAACAGGCACAAAGGAGATGATTATCCAAATTGGAGCTGTTTGGTTAAAATATAATAAATAGCGGCACCTGCCCTGCTTGCCCTGTGAGATGTTTACCCTGTGAAGTGTCTTTATGCTGCTTCATGGAGCGCCTTAAGACTACTTCATCGGGGCTCGATTCTATAAAAATTCTACTCTTTTTCGTTTCAAACTCAACGACAAAATCTCTCCGTTTTGAACCTTTATCCCGATTTGTCGGGATTGGTTATTCGGATTTGTTTAGAATTTAGGATTTAGTGCTTAGGATTTTCTTCTGTCTACTGTATTCTGAATTCTGTGTTCTTTCTTTACACTTCTGCTATATCGACGTTCTTCGCCGCGGCCGTTTCGTCCAATCTGCCGACGGGTGTGGTAATCGGCGCATCTTTCAGCTTCTGCGGTTCGCTTTTTGCGATTTCTGCAAGTTCAATCATTGTTTGGATAAATGTATCGAGTGTTTCTTTGCTTTCTGTTTCGGTCGGTTCGATCATTATTGATTCTTTTACGATGGAGGGGAAATATACTGTTGGCGGATGGAATCCTCTGTCGATGAGTCCTTTTGCGATATCGATTGCGTGGATACCGGTTTCGATTTGTTTTGATGCGCTGAAGACGCATTCGTGTTTGCAGACTGCCGGGTAGGGCAGCTCGTAATGGTCTTTGAGTTTTTCTTTTATGTAATTGGCGTTTAGGACTGCGTTTTCCGCGACTCGTTTTAGGCCTTCTTTTCCGAGCATAAGGATGTAGACGTATGCCCTCAGGATTATCGCGAAATTGCCATAGAATGGGGCTATATATCCGATGGATTTAGGTTTGTCGTATTCGAGTGCGAAGGTTCCGTCGTTACGTTTTACGACCAGTGAGACTGGCAGGAAGTCGAGCAATTTTTCGACAACTCCGACCGGCCCTGCCCCCGGTCCCCCTGAACCATGGGGGGTGGCGAAAGTTTTGTGGAGATTGAGATGAACGATGTCGAAACCGAAATCGCCGGGACGAGCTTTGCCAACTATGGCGTTTAAATTGGCGCCGTCATAATAACAAAGACCATCAACGGAATGAATAACCCTGCATATCTCCTTTATGTCAGGCTCGAAAATTCCCAACGTATTCGGACAAGTAAGCATAATCCCAGCAGTTTCGGAATTGACGGTCTGTTTTAGCGCCTTTAGGTCCATTACACCCCTACTATCCGAAGGTACAGAAACGACCTTATAACCCGCAATAGCAGCACTTGCAGGATTCGTGCCGTGAGCACTATCAGGAATCAAAACCGTCGTTTTTTTGTTCCCCTTGTCACGATGATAAGCGGCCATAATCATTATGCCGGTCAGTTCGCCGTGCGCTCCGGCCATCGGCTGCATCGTGAAACCCGCCATTGCAGTTATCTCACAAAGGAATTTATCCATATCATACAAAACTTCAAGCGCACCCTGCGTCAACATTCCACCCATCCGCAACTGAGGCATAAGAGGATGAAGATGCGCAAAGCCCGGATACGAGGCGATTCTTTCTGCAACTTTCGGATTGTATTTCATCGTGCAGGAGCCGAGCGGATAAAAATTAGTATCAACGCCGAAATTCCTGCGTGACAGCTCCGTAAAATGCCTTACTACGTCAAGCTCACTCAACTCGGGCAGACCGGCATCAGAATTTCTTAAAAATTCTTTCTTTATATGTACCGTAGTCTGAACATCACTCGCCGGCGGCATCACGCCCTTGCGTCCATTTACGCTTTTATCAAAAATCAACTTCATTCAGCACCTTTAAAACGAGATTCTTCACTGCGCTGCGCTTCGTTCAGAATGACAAATTTCATAGCACAGCCTCCAGCGATTCAGCGAGCATACCGATTTGCTGCCTGGTTCGTTTTTCTGTAACAGCAATAAGCAGCGAATTTTCCATACCTTCGTAATACCTGCTCAATGGGAAACCGGCCGCGAAGCCTTTTTCAATCAGTTTGCCTGCCGTCTCGGCGGCATTGGTCGGCAAATCGAGTACAAATTCGTTAAAGAACCACTTCGCCTCAAAACGCGGTTTCACACCTTTAATAGAAGTCAATTTCTGCCAGGCGTAGCTTGCCTTGTCGGCACATAACTGAGCCGTTTGCTTCAAACCTTCTTTGCCAAGCAGGGACATATACACAAGAGCGGTCAGCGCACAGAGCGCCTCGTTAGAACAAATATTCGACGTCGCTTTGTCTCTGCGGATGTGCTGCTCACGAGCCTGGAGAGTTAGAACAAAACCAGTTCTGTCTTTATTATCTTTTGTTCTGCCGACGATGCGACCCGGCATTTTCCTTACATAATCTTTTTTCGTCGCCATAAATCCGAGATACGGCCCGCCAAATGACATTGTTAAACCGAGGCTTTGGCCTTCGCCGGTAACTATATCGGCGCCCATCGCGCCGGGAGTTTTTAAAATGCCAAGCGAAATCGGATAACAGGAAACAATCAGCAGAGCGCCTTTTTCGTGAGCGGCCGCGGCGATATCGGTAAAATCGTCAACACAGCCAAAAAAGTTAGGGTTCTGCAAGATTATCGCGGCTGTATTATCATCGAGTTTGTTTAACAGTTCTTTCCTGTTAATCGAACCTTCATTATTTTTTGTTTCTTCAAGGTCTATGCTGAGATTTTTGGTATAAGACTGAATCATTACACGATAAATCGGATTGACGCTGTCATCAACAAGGATTTTGTTCCTGCCGGTGATTCGCAGCGCCATCATCATCGCTTCATATAAAGCCGTTCCGCCATCATAGAGCGAGGCATTTGCGGCCTGCATTTCGGTGAGCCGGCAAATAAGAGACTGATACTCGAAAATCGCCTGCAAAGTGCCCTGCGAAATTTCGGGCTGATAAGGCGTATAAGCGGTGTAAAATTCGCTTCTACTGATAATTGAATAAACGGCAGCGGGAATGAAATGGTCGTAAAAACCTCCGCCGAGGAAACAGGTAAGGTCTATATAATTTTTGCCCGCCAGCGAGGCAAGGCAATTGCGAACCTCAAATTCGCTCATTCCAGCGGGCAGATTGAAATTCTTTTTCAGAAACTCCTTCGGAATATCGGCAAACAAGCCGTCCATCGAAAGGCCGATTTCTTTAAGCATCTGCTTTTGCTGGGCCGGCGTATTGGCTATAAAGGGCATTGTATTTACCTTAGAAAAATTTTATACCATATCTTTAATCACAGATTACGCTGATTAAAATGATTTTTATTTAATTTTTTAATCTGAAAATCTGTATAATCAGCGATTAACAAAAAACAATCTATCTAAATTGTTTCAAGATACTTTTCATATTCCTTTGCGTTCATCAAGTGTTTTGTGTCAGGCTTTGAAACCTTGAGTTTGCAAATCCAGCCGTCGTTGTAGCAATCCTGATTAATTTCCTCAGGCTGCGATGAAAGCTCATCATTTATTGCTATAACCTGGCCGGCAATGGGACTGTAAACATCGCTGGCAGCCTTTGAACTTTCCACGACCGCAACGATATCGTGGACTTTGAGCTGCTTTTTTACCGCAGGCAGTTCGACAAAAGTAATCTCGCCGAGCGAATGCTGGGCATAATCGGTTATGCCGATTGTCGCGACATCGTCTTTAATTTCAGCCCATTCGTGGTCTTTCGTATAAAAAAGATCCTTCGGTATCATAGCCGGTCTCCTGTTTAAAATTTTTCAAATCTTTCGACTACCTGTCCTTTGATATCGGCGGTTAATTTTTCGCCGAGTTTTACTTTTTCTTTTCTGCCCTGCTGAATATGTCCGGCATTTCTGGCAAGGTAATAAATGCCGGCATCTTTGCCTGCGACATTATATTCCTTCTTAATCAGGGCAAGGGCGATTTGTTTATCGCCCACGCCGGCACAGCTTAAAACCTGCCCGATGCAAATTCCATCCGTATTTAATATCCCATCCAACTGCCTGATTGGCCTTACGCCGTGCTGGCCGTCAAATTTCAATCTGGCAACTTCGGTATCGAAATCAATTTTTTTAGTAATCGCTTCTTTGCCGATAAAGTTTTTCTTCTGCAGTTTTACCGCCCAGGGGTAACCCGCCTGGAAAGGCGAGATATTAAAGTCGCCGTCAAGCTCGTGGCCGTATAAAGGAAGTCCCGCTTCGATTCGCAGGCTGTCTCTTGAACCGAGGCCGCAGGGAACAACGCCCAGACTTTTGCCCTTTTCGAGTATCGTATCCCAGAGCAGTCCCGCTTTTGCCGGATGAACGAAAAGCTCAAAACTGACTTTTGCGCCGGTATAGCCGGTCGAGGTGATAATCACGTCAACCCCGCACCTACTTTGTATTCCTTCCGCTGGTATTTGTTTATCATTTTTAAGAATTGCAGCAGACTTGCAAGTAGGTTCCGAATTATGGCAAGAATGTGGAGTAGGTGCGGGGTCAAGGTCTTTATATTTCGCAGTGATAAACGACAAAGATTTAAGGCCGTTTGTTTCGACGCCAAAAATATTTTTCAGGCATTGCGCTGCCGCGGGTCCCTGCAAAGCGATATCGACACGAGCATCAGGCAAAGATGCGTCCTTGAGGTCTGCAACTTCGAATTGCCAGTTTTTATCTATTCCAATCGCCTCGGCTCTGACCTTTTTGAGCCAGTCTTTGACTTTCTGCTCATTGGAGGCATTAGCGACCATCATAAAATTATCAGCAGCGATACAATAAATTATTATATCGTCAATTATATCGCCGGTGGGATTGAGAATGTATGAATACTGGGCCTTGCCCGGTTTTAGCATTGATACTTCGTTGGTAGTAAGGATATTCAGGAAATTGAGGGCATTTTTACCCGTAATTTTCAACACGGCCATATGCGTGCAGTCGAAAAGTCCCGCTGTTTTGCGGACAGCGGCGTGCTCTGCGCTTATGGATTGATACCAGAGCGGCATCATCCAGCCGGCAAAAGGTACTATCCGGCTTTTGTCCGCAAGTGCGGTATGCTTTTCAAACAAAACTGTCTTCTTCGCGTCTGTCATTGTTGGGGAAAAACGCCTTTTTGCTTTGATGGAAGGCGGAATAGTGCTAAACTTAAGCAAAATTATGCTATTGTCAAATACAAATTATAACTTAAACCTGTTTTTCGCATAACTCGCTTATTCCTAACTTGTTAGCAAGAAAATCGAGACTGTTTTTCCTGAATTCGCTTATGTCCATATTCAGCAATCGGCTTCTGAAAGGTTCGTTTCTTAAAACAGGAAAATTCAGCGGCGCATATTCATCGTCGCCGGACTGGATTACAAATTTATCCCGTACCAATGCACAAATAACACGATTGGCCGGATTATCATAGATGTAAAAAGTCAATCTTTTACCGTTTGCCGTTCGGAAACTCACGCCTAATTGTTTTTTCCCGCGATGATGTCTAATGGAAATGCCTATCAAACCTGTATTGTTCTTAATAATTACATTAAGCGCATTCTGCCTTGCGGTGACAATTCGAAGGTTACATCTTCGATTGTCCAAGGGGTTTCGATTGATATGGTCAACCAACTTATCTGCCGGCGGTTGCAATAACAAACGGCCAATTGAATAACTTTTTCTGCCACCTGCTATACAACAGCGTACGATACCATGACAGAAATAAAAATTATTAAGGGTTTTATATTTATGATATGGCCTTGGCACTTTAGTTTTATCTTTGACGATTCTGTAGTAAATATCCGGGTCAACAATTAAAGTTCCGAATGGAAATTCTATTTTGAAAAATTCAGGTTCCGCATTATTCATCCCGCACCTTCTTTCTGTTTAATTCTTAATTTAATTAGTTCAAATTGTTATTTCGGACGCTATTCCAATCCCACATCTTAAAAATGATAAATGAATATTTAGAAGGTGCGGGATTCATATTTTCTCCTTTAAAATTGATTTTGATTTGATGGAAATTGAAGTTTTGAGGTTATCCGCCGAAAGGCAGAAATTGGGGATATATTTAGGCCTGTTTTTCCTCGTTTACAGTTTGCCGTCCTCGGCCGATGGCTTATCTGGAAACTGTAAGCTCTTTATTTTAAAGAGATTATGCAAATATAAGCCGTAATATTAACTAATTGTCAAACAGCCCCTGTATTTTACCATATTTTTAATAAAAATCAAGAAAAATAACCGCAGATTGGGCGGATTTTCGCAGATTTTGTTTACCCCCTAACCCCTGTATTTTTCATTGGTTTCCGCTTTTTTTTTAAGGGTATAATCCTGAAAAAATACAGACCCACCACAGACGGACAAGACTCAAAATTCAGCAGACAGAAGGAAAAACAAAAATCAAAGATTAAACTGCAAAATGACAGGGTTGGAGAGAAAATAAGTATGATGTCCCCAGATTAAATCTTGTTCTCGCATATATATTTGTGTACGATATCTTAAGTTCGGGCTGTAACACGGTTAAGGAGATAGTATGAGTAAGGTGCCGCCGAGAGACACTGCTTTCACTCTTGTCGAGCTTCTTGTAGTGATGTCCATAATGTCAATGCTAATGTCGGTTATGCTGCCGGCGTTAAACCGTTCCCGTCAGTCCGGCTCTCGCGTAGTATGCATGTCAAATCTGAGGCAGTTAAGTTTAGCCTGGGATTTTTTTACAAATGACCATGACGGACTGTTAATCAGTCCTGGCGGCATGTGGAATATAGACTCTGATAATTATTCGTGGGTTTGCGACGGTATGACAAGTGCAAATCCCTTAAACAACACCGAAGCTGCAATTAAAAGGGGGGCACTTTGGCCATATTTACAAACTATCGGGGTCTACCAATGTCCGGGGCAGTCTAAAGAATTCCCAAGGTCATTCGAGCTTTCCTGGACTATGGGCGGCAGCGACTGGCTTGACGGGATGCATTGCTTTAGAAACTACACTCAAATCATCCGCCCCACCGAAAAACTTTTATTTATCTGTAATATTCATATGTTCAGCTTAGGCGAACACCGTTCTGCTTCTTTCTGGCCGTTTGGGGATAGTATTAATCCTGTCAAATGGCATGATGTGCCAAATCCTGCTGTTTCTGAGATGAGACAATCGCACCCCGGCGGAACTAATATATCTTATGCAGATATGCATATCGACAAGTGGAGGTGGCAAGACCGGCGGACATTACAATGGGTCAACTGGGAAATGTCCTCTGAGGATGCTTCGCCGGACAATATTGACCTCCAAAATCTGGCGGAAATGATGAACGTTGAATGGAACCAATAAAAAATTCTGCGAATGGATTTTATGATCTGGAAATATTTCTTATACGGCCTTGAAAAACATCTCAAGGATATGGAAATAAGGGAATGGATAAGTGAACATCCCAAACAGATAATTTATATCGCCGCAGGGTCTTTTTTGCTTCTGCTTATTATAATTGTAGCTTCTTTATGGCCGAGCGATCAACCGGAAAAAGCTGAGGTTAAATATGTATGGTTTTATGATTTGAACACAAATAAACTTTTCAAGGCCGATGAGGATATGCGTCCGCCTATTAAGGCACCTTCCGGTCCTTTGCCGGACGGCGGTCCCGCCGGCGTCAGGGCGTATGTTTTTACAACCGCTAAAGAACCTAATGAGCTTGATATTATAATTGTATATTTAGAAAAATTCGCATCACAAGCGAAAGAATTTTCAAAAGAACAGAATCCCCGCGTAGAAACCACTGACGAAATTATCAGAGCCTGGGCAAAAAACAGGCTCATAAAACGGCCGCAGGATGTTAACTGGTTTGCCGCCAACAGCCGTGTGGCTATGGATATAATTCAGCTTCAGTACGTGCCGGAAGAGATGAGATATAATCTTCGTCCTTATACAGCAAAATAAATTTCCTTTTTTCCCCGCAATCCTGTATTTTAATGCACGATGAAAACGCAAATCCTGAAAATAAAAGACCCTGTAAAGGATATCGAGGCGATAAAAAAGGCCGCCCAGTGCGTCGATTCCGGCGGGCTTGTTGTTTTCCCAACTGAGACCGTTTACGGAATCGCCTGCAGGGCGGACAAAAAAAGTCTGGCCAGACTCGATGAGGTAAAAAAACGGGATACCGATAAAAGGTATACCCTGCACATTGGCGACAAAAACAAAGTGCAGGATTTCGTGCCGAGCCTGACTTTGCCGGAGAAAAAACTTGTCAAAAACGGCTGGCCGGGCCCGCTTACGATTGTTTTTGAAATCAATAAGAAAGAAATCGGAAAACCCGGCAGCGAACTCGCAGAACTGCTTTATAGGGATAATACTATCGGCATTCGCTGTCCTTCAAATGATATAGCGCATCGGCTTTTGAGTCTTTGCGATTTTCCTGTCATTGCACCGAGCGCAAATATCGCCGGCAAAGAGCCTGCGACAAATGCTGATGACGCGTTCGAGCAACTCGACGGCCTTGTCGATATGATTCTCGATGGCGGGACGTGCAAATATAAAAAGAGCAGTACGGTAGTAAAAATCTCACCGGCGGGCTTTTCAATCCTGCGGGCGGGCGTATATTCTGAAAGACAAATCTGCAAAATGCTCACAGTAAATATCCTTTTTGTCTGCACGGGCAATACCTGCAGAAGTCCTATGGCCCAGGGGTTTGCAAAGAAAGCACTGGCTGAAAAACTTGGATGCGGGGTTGACCAATTAGTCCAAATGGGATATAAAGTAGCCTCTGCCGGCGTTTCGGCGGTAAATGGCATTGGCGCAAGTGCTGAAGCCATAAGGTTTTGTGAAACGAGAAATGCTGATATATCCGGTCATAAAAGCAGGCGAATTACGGCTGAAATGATTAAAGAGGCCGACTATATTTTTGCGATGTCGGCTGGTCATAAAAATGATATAATTCAGCTCTGCCCGGATGCCCAGAAAAGGTGTCTGCTGCTGAGTGACAGCGGCGATATAAGCGACCCGCTCGGCGGAGATTTCCAGGCGTATAAAATCTGCGGCGGGACGATAGAAAAATCAGTTAACAAAAGGATAAGTGAGCTGTTGAAATGAAATTAAAAGTAGCGGTAGCGAACGACCATAGAGGTATTGAAGCGAAAGAGCAGATAAAGGCCATCATTGAAGAGCTTGGCCATACATGCGTCGACTACGGCACAAGTACTGAAGGCCCGGTCGATTACCCGGACCTGGCATATAAAGCAGCAATGGCTGTATCCAAAAAAGACGCAGACAGGGCAATTCTCGTCTGTGGCACTGGAATTGGAATGTGTATTGCCGCGAATAAGGTGCATGGCGTGATGGCGGCTTTGTGCTATGATGAGTTGAACGCCCGTATCAGCAGACAACATAATAACGCAAACGTACTGTGCCTGAGCGGGGATTTGCTGGGGTCACAGGTGCTGAGAAAAATCGTCGAGGTCTGGCTGTCCACCGAATTCGCCGGCGGCAGACATCAAAGAAGAGTAAATAAAATCTCCGCCATCGAAGAAGGCCGCGACCCGGCAACCGTCAAAAACAACCATAAATAGCCCCCGTCAAAATAGGGCGAAATATCAGAATATTAAATCTCTTTTAAGGTTTGATATTCTGTCCTTATCCTGTTGAAAATCGCCCCACCTGCGATTAAAATTATGCTTTAAAATTGTCAAAAAAACAGGAGTCCAAATTGGCAAAAACACTTACTTATAAAATCCTCGAAAAGCACCTTGTCGACGGGGCGTTCGAAAAAAACAGCCCAATCGGCATTAAAATCGACCAGACATTAACGCAAGACGCTACGGGAACGACGGCGTTTCTGCTGTTCGAATCGATGGGGGCAGAGCGCGTAAAGACTGAGCTGAGCGTAAGTTATATCGACCATAATATGAGCCAGTTCGGGCCGGAAAACCACAATGACCATTTGTATTTGCAGAGCATCGCGGCAAAAACAGGCGTGTATTTCTCCCGGCCGGGCAACGGGATTTGCCATCAGGTACATCTCGAACGGTTCGGTAAACCCGGCGCAACACTTCTCGGCAGCGATTCCCACACCCCCACCGCAGGCGGAATCGGGATGCTGGCGATTGGAGCGGGAGGAATGGATGTAGCGGTCGCAATGGGAGGCGGAGCATTCTATATCACCTGTCCGAAAGTTATCGGAGTCAAACTGTCGGGAACGCTGCCAAAATGGGTGGCAAGCAAAGATATAATCCTTAAACTGCTAAGTATCCTGACGACCAAAGGCAACGTCGGATGCGTGGTCGAATACTTCGGGCCCGGCGTGGCGACATTGACCGTGCCGCAAAGAGCAACCGTTACAAATATGGGCGCAGAACTTGGCGTAACGACGAGTATCTTCCCATCCGATGAACAGACAAAAAAATTCCTCGCTGCACAGGGAAGAGAAAAAGATTATCAGCCATTGGCAGCCGATGAAGACTGCAACTACGATAGAGTAATTGAAATCGACCTGTCTAAGTTAGAGCCGATGGCGGCGTGTTCGCCTTCGCCAGATAATATTAAGACGATAAAATCATTGGCCGGTACAAAAGTAAGCCAGGTCATTATCGGAAGCTGCACAAATTCGAGCTTTACTGACCTGATGATGGTCGCAAAAACACTGAAAGGCAAAACGATACATCCATCAGTAGAATTTGCAATCGCACCGGGCAGCAAACAGGTTATGGCGATGCTGGCGGACAACGGGGCTTTGGCGGATATCGTCGGGGCGGGAGCGAGAATTTTAGAATCGGCCTGCGGGCCGTGTATCGGGCTTGGACTTTCGCCGGCGGATGGAGTCGTTTCAGTGCGAACATTCAATAGAAACTTTACAGGCAGAACGGGAACGAAAAACGATAATGTATTTTTGACAAGCCCGGAAATCGCAGTTCTGGCAGCGCTAAAAGGTGAAATAGTCGAGCCGCAAAAAAGCGGAATCGAATATCCAAAGGTCGAGATGCCACTGGAGTTTACGGTCGACGATAATATGATTCAAAAACCGCTGCCAGCGAAAGAAGCGAGAGCCGCAAAAGTTCTGCGAGGCTCGACAATCGTGGTACCTGAAGCGGCTAAAAAATTGCCGGATGAATTAAAAGGCAAGGTGCTTTTAAAATGCGGAGATAAAATCACAACAGACCATATTATGCCCGCAGGGACATTTCTGAAATACCGCTCAAACGTACCGGAGTATTCAAAATATGTTTTCAATTGTTTCAACGAGCAGGGAAAACCAACCTTCGCACAAAAGGCACTTGAACTAAAGAAAAAGGGAATCGGCGGCATTGTTGTCGCATCTGAAAGCTATGGGCAGGGTTCGAGCAGGGAGCATGCGGCGCTTTGCCCGATGTATCTGGGCGTTAAAATGATAATCGCAAAGAGTATCGAGCGGATTCACAAGGCTAACCTGATTAATTTTGCCGTTCTGCCTGTTGAGTTTGAAAATCCGGCAGACTACGATAAAATAAACGCTGACGATGAGCTTGAAGTGAAAAATCTTAACGGCGCGATTAAATCCGCAGATTTCATCACTGTAAAAGATAAGACGAGCGGCTTTGAATTCAAGTGCAGCTTGAAACTGTCGGAGAGAGACAGAGCAATCCTTCTGCAAGGAGGGTTGCTTAATTTTACGAAGAATTAACCACGAATGAACACGAATTTACACCAATTATTTAGCCACGGAGACTTAAAAAATATATTATTAGCCACAGAGAACACAGAGATATAAAAAAAATAATATGAAACCACAAGGGAAAATACTGTTACCTTCAGAGGGTGAAACGGCAGCTATTACACTTAAGCCAAAAACCGCAGCACTGTGCTTTGATCGCGTTTGGGCAACTTCGGACGATGTAGCACCTCAGCCGATTAGGTGTTGGGGAGGTACTCAAGAAGAATTAAGCGGCGTAGGATTAGCAGCAGATTTTAATATTAAAAGCAAAAGGTCTCCTATTGTTGCCATAGGTCCTGAGGACAAGAAATTAGAAATGCTACGTGCCCAGTCAGACTTGGGGCTTGCCTCGGCGTTCAGAAAAATCTCGATGAGTTTTGCTGCTGAACACAAGACACCTTTGATTCCGGTTTTTGATTTCATCAAACAAAGAGACAGAATGTACAAAGAAGGCGACAGGGATATAATTATTGCTGTTTTGAATGACTTGGAAATTGCTGATGAAAAGCAATTAACCTGGGAACAAGTGATAGAATTTCGAAAAGATAAGGATAATCGAAAGAAATATAAACGTTTCCTGCATTGGCTTGACAAGGAAATGGTTGGAAAGTCACAAAAGTTTATTGAAGATGATATTGCTATAAAAATCGATGACTATGAGAGAGCGTTAAAAAAATACGGAATAAAAACTATTCTTGGAACTATAGAGGAAGGTCTTGATGGCAAGTATCTTCTGGGAGCATCATACATAAGCAGTTCTATGATACAGGCAGGCCATCCGGTCTTGGGCATTCTCTTGGGAGGTGGCTTGGTTGTCGGGAGGATTGGCATTAAATTAATCCAGGTCAAACTTGGTTTTGATGATATTGAACGTGGCGCGAATTCTGAGATATCTTGGGTGTATGAAGCTAAGGATTTGTCCGGCAAATGATCGGGCAATCTGAAAAAGGAAGTCTGAAAAGTTGGGCTAATGATGTCTGAAAAAATCATAACAATTTTCGGGACAAGCAGGGTCAAAGACGGCGATAAGGTTTTTAATCTCGCGTATGAGCTTGGCAAATTGTGCGCCGAGGCGGGATTTACAATCGCCAACGGCGGATACGGCGGGACAATGCTGGCGGCGGCTAAAGGGGCAAAACAAGCAGGCGGAGAGACAGTCGGCGTAACCTGCTCGGCATTCGGCAGAAAAGGGCCAAATGAGTTTATAACAGAAACAATCGTAACCGGGAACCTCGCCCAAAGGGTGGCGAAACTAATCGAAATAGGCGATGCCTATGTGGTTTTGCCGGGCGGAACGGGTACACTTTTGGAGTTTGCGGAAATCTGGGAACTGATAAACAAAGGCTTTGTAAAACCGGCGAAACCTATTATACTTGTACAGGATTTCTGGAGGCCTTTGGTGGAACTAATGGCCAGCGACGACCCTGCGAGCAGCGGATGCGTCAGGATTGCCGCCAGTGCCGAAGAGGCCGTGAAAATGTTAAAGGAATATTGGAAATAAGGTAACCACGAATGAACACAAATAAACACAAATTATTCTCACCACAGAGGACAGTGAGGACACAAAGAATAAAAATTAAACCCCGGTGGGATAGTTGCGACATCCCACAGGGCAGGCACGGATTAACATCCGCCGTCGCCAAAAGGCTATGGCGGGACAGGCGGATTAACACTGTAATTCTCTTTTTTTTAGCAATCCTGTTAATAGTAAATAGTATTTGTCCGGCACAAAATCCAAAGCTCAAAGTCCCGCCTGTGCGCGACGGTTTTGTCATCGACGGGGTCGACGGGAAAATAACAACGGAAGAAAACAGGTGGTTTTTTACGATTTTCGAGCCGATGACGGACGGCAAAGGCGTAATGGGCCCGCCGACGGCGGTTGAGATTCTGCCTTCGAGTACGCTCGAAAAATTCGCAAGCATTTTTTCGAAGGAAAAAAATTCGTACCGCATCTGGGGCAAGCTGACTACATACGGAAATAAGAATTTTATTTACCTGTCATATTATCTGCCCGTAACAGAGACCGAAAATGAGCCGGTGCCGGCTGCAGATAGTAACGATGCGAATGAAGTTAAAATCATACCGGATGACGTACTTTTGCTTTTAAAACCCAAGAGGGTCATAAGCCTGGCAGAACTTAAAAAACCGCTCGGCACGGAAGCGGACGGCGTACTTATCGACAGGACCGGCTACCTGCGGCAGACAAAAGACGGCGCTTATTTCGCTTTCGACGGATTGGGCAGGAACATAGATTTACTCCAACTGCCGATGCTGAGATGCCAGGAACTTGAAAATATGGAAGCCCTGCAAAAACAGAACGCAATGACTATTCGATTCAATATTTCCGCTATCGTTACGAGATACGAGGGCAAACGGTACCTGCTGCTGCAGCGAGGGACGAGACTTTTTGGTAACGACAATTTCGCTAAATAAGGAATAATAAATTTGAACGACATACTTCATCTTAATATTATAGATAGCAACGGAGCGGATTCTACTAATAAGTTGGAAGAAATCAAAAGGGCACTATTAGACGCTGCATGTTTCAAATCTAACGATGATAAAAACAAGCTTGCTGAAATTTGCAATGATGTCTTTCAAAACAAAGACAATGCTGTAGCTAAGTACACCGAAAAATTTGACGGAGTCAAATTAACTCCGGAACAATTCTGTATTTCTATTGAGGATTTGAAAAAAGCACATTCTGAAATAGATAAAAGCCTTTTGGCTTCTATTAGAAAATCAATTTCGAATGTAAGAAAATATCAGGAAGAAATCTTTATTGGTAAGAATAAAATCTGTTCTAATGGTACAGGGATAAAATATACTCCGATAGAAAGAGTCGGTATTTGTGTTCCCGGTGCATCGACGCCGCTGCCGTCTACTGTAATTATGACAGTGGTTCCTGCACAAGTTGCAGGCGTTAAAGAAATAGTCGTTGTATCTCCACCACGATACAAAGGCAGTATTCACCCTATTATTCTTGCGACTTGTTATGAACTTAAAATTAATGAAGTTTATAGAATCGGTGGTGCGCAGGCGGTAGCCGCTCTGGCTCGTGGGACTAATACCATAAAAAAAGTATTAAAAATCGTTGGCCCAGGCAATAAATGGGTACAGATGGCTAAGCGCCAAATATTTTGCCATGCTGACAATTTTGTTGGTATTGATTCTATCGCTGGGCCGAGCGAGGTTTTAATAATTGCCGACGATTCGGCAAATCCGACCTGGATTGCCGCTGATATGCTGAGCCAGGCTGAACACGCTCCCGGCAGTGCGATATTGTTTACTACATCTCAGAGTCTTGCTGAAAAAGTCCGAGAGCAACTTGAAATTCAACGGCAAAGACTTAACAGAAAAAAAGAAGCTACTGAATGCCTTAATAATTATGGCGGTATTTTCGTTTTTGGCAGTATTGAGAAATGTATCGACTGGGCAGACACCCTTGCTCCTGAACATCTTCAAATCCAATGCGGAGATAAAAGCAGAAAGATTGCTGAAAAGATTAATAATGCAGGTGCGATATTTATCGGTAATTATACGCCGGTAGCTACCGGCGATTACTGGGCAGGGCCAAGTCATACTCTGCCAACTGGAATGGGAGCCTGGATTTTCAGTGCTCTTACCAGTAATGATTTTATTAAATCAACCAGTATTATTGAATACAACAAAGATATGCTCGTGAAAAGCGCTGAAGATATTATCCGGCTTGCAGAGGCTGAAGGGCTTGACGGGCACGCAAAGAGTGTAAAGATAAGATTAGAGAAATAAATCACTACGAGATTCTTCACTTCGTCCCGACAAGTCGGGACTTCGTTCAGAATGACACTGTATCCAGTGTCATTTCCTCAGTTTTGTTTTGATAATCTCGGCGGCTCTTGCGATGGCATCGTCGAGTTTTGCGGGGTCTTTTCCGCCTGCCTGAGCCATTTGCGGTCTTCCGCCTCCGCCGCCGCCAACTATGGGAGCAATTTCCTTAATTAAATCGCCGGCCTTTAAGCCTTTTTCTATAAGGTCGTCGCTGACGCCGGCAATTAATGTAACTTTATCGCTTCCCTCGGCCATACCGAAAACAACCGCACAGGAAGCGGCCTTTTTCTTTATCATATCTATCGCGGTGCGAACCTGCTCAACGGGCGTCTGGTCAATTTTGCTTACTATCAAGACAGTCGTGCCGATTGTCTCTGCTTCGGCAAGCAGCTGCCTTGCCTTATCGAGAAAATTGGTTCCGCCGGTTTGTGCGGGAGCGGATTTGAGCTGTTTGGCAAGTTTTTTATTTTCATCGAGCAATTTATTCAAGCGAACCGGCAGTTCTTCGGCCTTCACCTTCATAATCTGGCAAAGCTGCTCGTTAATATCGCTCTGGGCGGCGAGATAATCGAGAAGCGCATTGCCGGCAAGAGCGGTTATCCTTCTTACGCCTGCCGAAATGCTTTCTTCCTTTATTATTTTAAGGCCGATGATTTTGCCTGTGTTGTCGACATGCGTTCCGCCGCAGAATTCCCTGCTGAACGCCTGTGAAAGATTTTTTTCGTCCGGGGCGCCAACGGCGATGACTCTTACGGTATCGCCGTATTTTTCGTTGAACAGCGCCATTGCGCCGAGTTTTTTCGCCTCGTTAATCGGCAAACAAGCAGAAGTTACCGGCAGATTCTGACGGATTTTTTCATTAGCAAGTTTTTCGACTTGTTTAATTTCTTCCGGCTTGAGCGCTTTGGGCGCTGTAAAATCAAATCTCAGATACTCCGGACAAACGAGACTGCCCTGCTGGGCAACATGTCTGCCAAGGGTCTGCTGAAGAGCCCACTGCAAAAGATGGGTCGCGGTATGATTTTTTCTGCTCTGCTGACGGGAGGCATCTACTATCGCATCAACTTCGTCGCCGAGGTTCATTGAGCCTTTTGTCAGTTTTCCCTTGTGGACGATACAATCCGCAATTTTTTCAGTTATCTGGACCGTAAATTCGCCGGATGAAGATTTTATGATTCCTTTATCGCCGACCTGTCCGCCGGACTCGGCGTAAAAACAGGTCTTCTCAAGTATAACAGCGATATCGTCGCCTGCGGCAAGAGCGCCGCTGCTGCTGAAACCTGACTGGTCGATAAAGCCTGTTATTTTTGTTCGTATATTATCTTTGTCGTATTTCGCGGAATCGTCGGTGGCGGGCAGTTTCGTATCGGCGGAAATCGAAACGGCTGCGCCGGTTTTCTGGGCGGCTCTTGCACGCTGTCTTTGCTCGTCCATCAGTTTTTCAAAGCCGACCGTATCGACTTTGAGATTCTGCTCTCTTGCCATAAGCTGGGTTAAATCGAGCGGGAAGCCGAAAGTATCGTAAAGCTGGAAGGCATCGTCGCCGCTGATAACGCCGGTGCTCTGTGCTTTTTCCGCGGCGGAGGCGAAAATTTCAAGACCTCTATCGAGTGTTCTGCCGAAACTTTCCTCTTCGGATTTTATAACGGTTTTGACAAGCTCGGCTCTTTGCTTAAGCTCTTCGAATGCCTTGCTCATCGAATTTATGACAACATCGACTAATCTGTAAATAAACGGTTCGTGCATATCGAGCGTTCTGCCGAAACGCGCTGCGCGTCTTAAGATTCTGCGAAGGACGTATCCCCTGCCGTCGTTGCTCGGCATACAGCCGTCGGTGATTGCGAATACGAGCGTTCGCAAATGGTCGGCGATGACGCGAAAAGCGATGTCGGTTTTTTTGTCCATTGAGCCTGAATACTGCTGATTGCAAAGTATTCCGATGGCGTTGAGCAGCGGCGTGAACAAATCCGTATCATAATTGGATTGTTTATCCTGCAGAATTCGCGTAATTCTTTCAAGGCCCATACCTGTATCGACGTGCTTTGCGGGCAGAGGCGATAATTTGCCGTCGGCGGCGCGGTTGTACTGGATAAAAACAAGATTCCAGATTTCAATTACGCTGGAATTGTCCTTATTTATGAATTGCGCGCCGGATTTGTCGGGTGTGCCGTCGTAATGGATTTCACTGCACGGGCCGCAAGGGCCTGTTTCGCCCATTTCCCAGAAGTTGTCTTTTTTATTGCCCTTGTGAATTCTCTCGTCGGGCAGGAATTTGCGCCATAAATCTCTTGCTTCAATATCTTCGTCAAGGCTGTCGTTAGGGTCGCCCTGAAAATAGGTCGCGTGCAGGCGCGTCGGGTCGATTTTCCAGACTTCGGTCAGAAGCTGCCATGCCCATTCGATTGCCTCGGCTTTGAAATAATCGCCGAATGACCAGTTGCCGAGCATTTCAAAAAATGTGTGATGATATGTATCTGTTCCGACGTCCTCAAGGTCGTTGTGCTTGCCGCCGGCGCGAATGCATTTTTGGCTGTTGACCGCACGTTTGTAATCTGTTTCGGCAACGCCGAGGAAAACATCCTTGAATTGATTCATTCCCGCATTGACAAACAAAAGGGAATCATCCCCAATCGGCACAACCGGCCGGCTCGGCACAAAGGTATGACCTTTTTGAACGAAAAAATCTATAAATGAACTTCGGATTTCAGCAGCAGTCAACACTCAATAACCACCATAACTAAAATTATTTTTCTTTTACGCCTATCGCTACGAGAATTTTGTCGGCGATTTCCTTTGTCAGTGAACTGTTTTCAATAAGGAACTTTTTGGCATTTTCCCTGCCCTGGCCGAGTTTCGTATCGCCATAGAGCAGCCAAGCACCGCTTTTTGCGACAACGCCGCAATTGCAGCCCAGGTCAATCAGGTCGCCTTCGTAGCTTATGCCGCTATCGAACATTATGTCAAATTCCGCATCTCTGAAAGGCGGGGCAATCTTATTCTTTACAACCCTGGCCCTGACCCTGCTGCCGATGGCGCTGGTCGCATCCTTTATCGTGGAAATTCTTCTGACGTCCAGCCTTACGGAACTGTAGAACTTCAGGGCGTTGCCGCCGGTTGTGGTTTCCGGATTGCCAAACATAACGCCGATTTTCATTCTTATCTGATTAATGAAAATAAGACTTGTTTTACTCTTGCATATAACACCGGTGAGTTTTCTCATCGCCTGGCTCATAAGTCTTGCCTGGAGTCCCATATGCGATTGTCCCATCTCGCCGGCCAGTTCAGCAGCCGGTATAAGAGCCGCGACTGAATCGATAACAATAACGTCAACAGCATTGGATTTTATCAGCATCTCTGCAATATCCAGCGCTTGTTCGCCGGTGTCCGGCTGGCTGACCAGAAGACCGCTGACGTCCACACCGAGCCGCTTTGCCCAGGTCGTATCGAGGGCATGCTCGGCATCGATAAACGCCGCGACGCCGCCTGCCTTTTGAGCGTTGGCAATCACATGCAGCGCAAGAGTCGTTTTGCCGCTGGATTCAGGGCCGAAAAGCTCTATTACCCTGCCGCGCGGTATACCACAGCCACCCAGCGCTATATCAAGCGAAAGACAGCCTGTCGGAATGCCCTCAATTTTAGCGTATAGGCTCTCGTCCATCTGCATAATCGAGCCATTGCCGTACTGCTTTTCTATCTGGGCAATCGCCCTTTCAAGGGCAACATTCTTTGTCGTCGGTTTTTCCAATTTCTCGTCAGAGCCAGTCTTCTTTACCTTACTTGTCTTAGTCATTATCATTGTTCCTCTCTAAATCTGTCCGAAGTTAATTTTTCTCAACAGAGTATATACAGGACCGGCCGATGTCAACTGACTTTTATAAAAGCATATCGAATCAGGTTTTACAATGCCGGCGTTGATTTTGCCGAAACTGTCTATAATCTCTGTCAATTGCCTGCTCAGCCGGCCATCCTTAACGCGGGCAAGCGTAAGATGAGCACTGAAAGGCCTTTGTTCTTTTGCAAAACCCAGCTCCTCAAAAGCCTGCTCAATATCCTGCACAAGTTTGTCGAGAGCGGCGGTTTGCTTTTCTATGCCGAGCCAGAGCACACTCACAGGTCTGCCGAAAGTACCGAGAGTCGAAAACTCAAGTTCAAAGCTTTTATTTTTCGCACAAACCTGCTCTATCGCGAAATTAATCATTTCGGCTTTTTCTTCTTCAACCTCGCCAAGAAATTTCAGCGTAAGATGTATAAGGTCAGGTTTGACCCATTTTATGCCGTCCTGATTTTTTACCTGCTTTTTGAGCCGGCTTTGAATCTCCCCTATTTTGGCGCAAAGTTCATTATTAATATCAATCGCGACAAAGCAACGCATAGTCAGTACACAATCAGAATTCAGTCATTTGTTTCAGTTCATTAAGCCTTTTGTCAATCGCAGCCCTGCTAACCGACGCTATCGACGACAACGAAAAACCTTCGATTACAATCGATGCTGTAACCGTGCCGTAGGCTATCGCGGTCTTGAGCGATTTGGCATCTGTTCGTTCCGCCGAAGCAAGATAGCCCATCAATGCCCCCGCAAAGGCATCGCCTGCGCCAGTCGGGTCCTTGAGGTGAGCTGTCGGATATCCGCCAATCACAATCCAGTTGCCGTCGCTATCCAGTGAAATTGAGCCGTGAGAGCCTTTCTTTATTATCACTACTTTCGGCCCCATCTTTATAAGCTCCTGCGCGGCGGCTGCAAGATTGTCGCATTTGGTCAGCATCTTCGCCTCGCCTTCATTCAGAATAAGCGCATTTATCCTTTGCAGAAGTTTTTTTAATTCCTCAGCCTGACCGTCAATCCAGCAGTTCATCGTGTCGGCGACAACAAACTTGGGTCTTTTAAGCTGGTCAAGAAGCTGCATCTGCAATGTCGGATGAGTATTGGCCAGAAATACATATTCGCTGTCCCTGAAATGCTCAGGTACAATCGGCGGCCTTTCCGAAAGAACATTAAGCTCCATCGCATCGGTAATGGCCTGACTCATATCGCCCTGATACGAGCCTTTCCACCTGAACGTTTTGCTGCCCGCCCGGACCTCAAGGCCGGAAAGGTCGACATCTTTGCCGGCAAAGACCTTGGCCAAATCGAATGAACAGTCCGTTCCAATAACACCGACAAAACGCACCGGCGAAAAGAAACTTGCCGCCATTGAAAAATAGATCGCTGAACCGCCGATGCAGTTTTCACTCTTGCCCTGCGGCGTCGTTACCGTATCAATTCCTATCGAACCTGTTACAAGCACACTCATTTTATCTTCCTTAAAATCTTATTTACCGGAAAATTTTTTAATTGTCCGCTCTATTCTGCGAATCGTCGCATCAAGGCCGAGCATATCAATAGATTCAAAAATCGGCAATGAAACCGTCGTGCCGCAAATAGCGACCCGCAGCGGCTGGGCCACCTTGCCGAGACCTGTCTGCTTTTGCTCTGCAAGTCCTCGCAGCATATCCTCTACCGTTTTTTCATTTAACGCTGGAAGTTTTAAAAGCCGTTCTTTTAATTCAGAAAGCATAGCAAGGCCTTCGCCGTTATTTTTAAGAAGAACCTTTTCGACGTCCTTTTGGTTATACTCTATTTTGTCGTCTTCGATAAACAAAAACCTGCTCTTGTGGTCGATTTCGGCAAGCGTCCTTGCCCCTTCGCTCGCTTTTAGCACCCTCTTAAGCAGAGCATCGTCAGCACCTGCGGCAGGCGATTTCACTTCTTTAAGGAAATCTTTATACCTGCTCAAAAGCTCATCAGCAGGCAGGAGTTTTATATGCTCCATATTAAACGCGAGCAGTTTCTTGCGGTCAAAAAGACTGTTTGTCTTATTAAACCTCGAAGGGTCAAAAGTATCTATAATTTCCTGTAATGTAAGAATTTCCTTGTCACCGGGTGAACTATACCCCAAAAGAGCTATAAAATTAATGAGTGTCTGCGGTAAATAGCCGCTCCTGAAGAAATCGACAATATTAATCTCCGGAAGCTCAATGTTCAAAAATTCCGCCATCGCATCCAGTGCCGGCGTATCAGGCACATTATCGCCGGTGAGAAAATCCTCAAGTTCGGCAATACTTATTCCGCCGATAGAAGCAAGTTTCTCTTTGTCCAAGCCTTCTGTCTTTTTTATCACGTTTTTCAGGACTTTTGCCCTGTCGCGTTTCGACATCTTGCCGCCGCCTTCGCTGACGGTTAAAGACATATGGGCATAGACAGGCGTTTTAAAACCAAGCGCCTCCTGCAGGGCTATATGGCCGGGCGTATTCATAAGATGTTCCTGACCCCTGATAACGTGAGTAATGCCCATAAGCTCATCGTCAACGACACAGGCAAAATGATAAGTGGGAAAGCCGTCGCTTTTGAGGATTATAAAATCGCTGATGTCGCTGCCTTTGAATTTAACCTGTCCGCGAATTACATCATCGACGACAATTTCGCCGGGGGGCATACAGAAACGTACCATTACGTCTCTGCCCTGGGCTTTTGCTTTTTCAATATCCGATGTATCGGGAAACTTATTCGGACGTGGATAGATAAAATTCTGTTTTTTTTCAGCGGCTGTTTTTCGCATCTGTTCCAGCTCATCGGCGGTGTCGAAGCAGTAATAAGCTTTACCGGTTGTCAAAAGCTGCTGTATATATCTATTATAAATGTCGAGCCTTTGTGACTGGAAATATGGCCCTGCCGGACCCCCCATTTCTGG